>Ga0187893_10000170_pt1 | contig 155884 bp, 150 predicted proteins | sample MA1701074metaG_FD_139574 | JGI IMG/M metagenome (GOLD analysis project Ga0187893, IMG submission 139574) | White microbial mat communities from a basaltic lava cave in the Kipuka Kanohina Cave System on the Island of Hawaii, USA - MA170107-4 metaG ...
CGATCCAGCCGCTCATCTGCAACCCGGTTCACCCAACGGGACACTGTGCACACGCTCGTCTTAAACTGAGCGGCTACCGCGCGCATACTTCTGCCTCGACGGACCAAGCGAACCATCTCGAGACGTGCTCGCTCGACATGGAGTTTTTAACCATGAGCCACCTCAACAAAAAACCAAAACCCTACTCTAACTGTTCTGCGAACGCTGATACATGGGTGTTCTGCGAACGCTGAGACTTACCCCATGACGCATCACGGGCGTAGTCAGGCGCCGGCGCTTGCCACTTCTGCGGACTGCGCCTTGGGCGCGAGCAGGCGGTAGACGGTGATTTCGCCCTTGCCCTTGACGTGGATGGTCTGCGGGCCCTCGAAGTCGTAATCATTGCGCACGCGCCGGTAGGTGGTCGCGTCGACGAGTATCGTGCTCGGGCCCGCCTGCTCGGTGACACGGGCCGCGATGTTGACGGTGTCGCCCCACAGGTCGTAGATGAACTTCTTCATCCCGATCACCCCGGCCACCACCGGCCCGGTGCCGATGCCGACGTGGATCTGCAGCCGCGCCCGCCGGATCCCGGAGAGCGTTTCCATGTAGTCGCGCATCTCGGCCGCCATGGCGCAGATCGAGGTGCAGTAGTCGCGGTCCGAAGCGACGGTGCGGACGGACTGGTGATGCTCGTCGAGTCCGCCCGCGACCATGTAGGCGTCTCCGATGGTCTTGATCTTCTCCAGCCCGTGCTTCTCGGCGAGCACGTCGAAATGCGAGAACACCTCGTTCAGCAGCGTCACCATGTACTTGGGCGGCATCTCCTCGGAGAGCCGCGTGAAGTTGATGATGTCGGCGAACATCACGGTGACATCGGAGAAGCCGTCGGCGATGGTCGAGTGCTGCTTCTTCAGGCGCTGCGCGATCGGGCCGGGAAGGATGTTGAGCAGCAGCCGCTCCGATTTCTCCTGCTCCTCCTGCAGCAGCTTGTACTGCTCGTCGACCCGCGCCTGCAGCTTGTCGCGCTGGTTGACGAAGTAGCTGATCAGGAGGTAGACGATGGTGGACACCGCGGCGAAATTGAGCGAGAAGAACACGGCGACCGACTGCATGGTGACGCCGTGCTGCACGCCTTCGCTCAGATAGTAGTCGAAGAACCCGGAGATGCCGGTCATCACGATGTAGGCAAAGAACCACGGCAGCGAGTCGCGCGGGCCCTGGAAGATCATCACCCCGACCGGCGCCAGCAGGGCCCAGAGCATCACCCCCGACGAGCTCACGTAGCTGCCGATGCTCCACTGCATGATGAACGGCACGAACAGAAACAGGCTCACCTGGATGAAGCGGAACAGCTCGAAGTTGCGCTTCCACAGGTAGAGCGCGAGCGAGCCCGCCGAGACCAGGAGGTAGATGAGCGGCACCGTGGCGGAGAACTTGATGCCCATCGCCCAGTAGATGGCGAGCCACAGCATCGCGCCGAAGCCCATCAATCCGGAGGCGAAGATGGCGAGGGTCTTGTTGAGCTTCTGCTGCTCGCTGTCCTCGCTCGAAATGACGCGCTGGCCGAGGTTTGTCAGCCAGCCGCCCGCATTACCGGCCATCGCTTCTCCCTTGAGGGGCGCATCCGGATTGGACGCCCGTCCGCGCCGTTGCAGACCCGGATGCAATTCTAACTGCGTATCGCCGTCACTACCAGCCTCGAACGCCTCCGGCGCGCTCGAGTTTCTGCGTTGAGCGTTGCAAAGTTCCGGTTTCGAGGTCGCCGCACGACGGTGCCATCGGTAAACTGGAACTTCGATTGCCGAACCCCGAGCTTTGAATTGGGAACTCGGAACCCGCTAGAATAGCGGCTTTCGGTGGAGCCTCTTCATGTCCTCGATGGCCGATCGCGACGGGCACATCTGGTACGACGGCAAGCTCGTACCCTGGCGCAGTGCCACCACGCACGTGCTCACCCACACGCTGCATTACGGCATGGGAGTGTTCGAGGGCGTGCGCGCCTACAAGACGAAGAACGGCACCGCGATCTTCCGCCTGCAGGAGCACACCGACCGCCTGTTCAACTCGGCGCACATCAACGGCATGCGGCTGCCCTACGACAAGCCGACGCTGATCGAGGCGCAGAAGGAGGTGGTGCGCGCCAACAAGCTGGAGGCCTGCTACATCCGCCCGATCGCGTTCTACGGGTCGGAGGCCATGGGCATCTCGGCGAAGAACGTGACGGTGCACGTGGCGATCGCGGCCTGGTCGTGGGGCGCTTACCTCGGCGCGGACGCGCTCGAGCGCGGCATCCGGGTCAAGACCTCCTCCTACGTGCGCCACCATGTGAACGTCACGATGTGCCGGGCCAAGTCCGTCGGCACCTACATGAACTCCATCCTGGCGCACCAGGAGGCGGCGCAGGATGGCTACGACGAGGCGCTGCTCCTCGACGTCGACGGATTCGTGGCCGAGGGGTCGGGCGAGAACATCTTCATCGTGTGCAACGGCGCGCTCTACGAGCCGGAGCTTACTTCGGCGCTCGCGGGCATCACGCGCGACTCGGTGGTGCGCATCGCGCAGGACTTTGGCATACCGGTCATCGCCAGGCGCATCACCCGCGACGAGGTCTATTGCGCCGACGAGGCGTTCTTCACCGGCACGGCGGCCGAGGTGACGCCGATCCGCGAGCTCGACAACCGCAGGATCGGCAGCGGCAAGCGCGGCCCGGTCACGGAAAAGCTGCAGAAGACGTTCTTCGACTGCGTGACCGGAAGATCGGACAGGTATCGCGACTGGCTCACGCCGGTGGCGGGATGAACAGGGGGAGTGGGCCCCTTCCGGAAAATCTTTCGGAGCCTTCCCGCTCCCCCCCGCACCCCCCGTCGATCCATTCAATGAAAATGCCCGAGAAGACGGAAAACAAGGAGCGCCTGATCGAGGTCACGGCCGCGGAGCTGCCGCTGCACTGCCCGATGCCCTCCATGCTGCTGTGGAACGCGCACCCGCGGGTGTTCCTGCCGATCGAGAAGACCGGCGAGGCGCTCTGCCCGTACTGCGGCACCAAATACGTCCTCAAGGGCGGCGCGACGGGCTCCGGACACTAGAGTTCCTTCGCCCCCATCCCTCATGAAAATCCTGGTTGTCGGTCCGTCCTGGGTCGGCGACACCGTGCTCATGCAGCCGCTCCTCAAGCTGCTGCACGCGCGCCATGCCGGGCTCGCGCTCGACGTGCTCGCCCCGCGCTGGACGTTCTCCCTCCTCGAGCGCATGCCCGAGGTGCGGCAGGCGGTCGAGAACCCGTTCGCCCACGGCGAGCTCAAGCTCGGGGAGCGCCGCCGGCTGGGGCGCGCGCTCGCGCAAGAAGGCTACGACCAGGCGATCGTGCTGCCCAACACCTTCAAGTCCGCGCTGGTCCCGTTCTTCGCCGGCATCCGCACCCGCACCGGCTACATCGGCGAGCTGCGGCACTGGATATTGAACGACGCGCGCAAGCTCGACCCGGAGCGCCTGCCGCAGATGGCGAGCCGCTATGCGGCGCTCGGCCTGCAGCGTGGAGAGGCGCTGAAGCATCCCCTGCCCGCGCTCGGGCTGCGGGTGGACGAAGCGGCGCGCCGCGCCCTGCTTGCCCGGCTCGGGCTCGACCGGGGCCGGCCGGCGGCGGCGCTCTGCCCGGGCGCCGAGTACGGCCCCGCCAAGCGTTGGCCGGCGCGCTACTTCGCGGAACTTGCGCAGGGGCTCGCCGCACAGGGCTGCGCGGTGTGGCTGATCGGCTCCCAGAACGACCGGCAGGCGGGCGCCGAGATCGAGCGGCAATCGGTGGGCGTCTGCCGCAACCTGTGCGGCGAGACCACGCTCGCCGAGGCCATCGATCTCCTCGCTTCCACCTCGCTCGTGGTGAGCAACGACTCCGGCCTGATGCACGTGGCGGCGGCTCTCGGCAAGCCGTTGATCGCCCTCTACGGCTCGTCGAGCCCCGCCTATACGCCTCCGCTCTCGCCCAACGCGCGCATCCTCAAGCTCGATCTGCCGTGCAGCCCCTGCTTCAAGCGCGAATGCCCGCTCGGCCACTTCAACTGCATGATGCAGCTGACGCCCGACCGCGTTCTCGCCGCGGTTGATTTTGATAGAATTTCCAGATGAAAAAGACGCTGTACGCGAGCCCGCAGGACGCGGAGTCCGCGTTCTACGAGGCCCTCACCAAGGCCGATCTCGACGGGATGATGGCGGTGTGGGCCGATGACGACGACATCTACTGCGTGCATCCCAACGGTACGCGGATTTCCGGCGTCGAAAGCGTGCGCGAGTCGTGGCGCCAGATCTTCGCGAGCGGGCAGACGCTGCGCTTCCAGCTGCGCGACAGCCAGGTGGTGCAGGGCATGATGCTCTCGGTGCACAGCGTCTACGAGCACATCACGATCGCGGGCGAGACGCGCCCGCGTGCCCCGGTGATCGCGACCAACGTGTACCTCCGGACCGAGCGTGGCTGGCGCATGGTCGCGCACCACGCCTCGCCGGTGCCGGCGCCCGCCGCTGCGGAATCCGAGTCGAGGCGCGCGGCGGCGCCCAAGACGCTTCACTGACATGAACATCGAAAGGAGAGAGAAGAGAGGAGATAGACGTCAAAGGGGGTCGCGCGGAGCAGTACCGTCGTTCACTCCCCTCTCTCCTCTCGCCTCTCTCCTCTCCTGAAAGGAGGGCAATGAGCAACAGCGAGTTTGGCAATCCCGACGTCGTCGTTGTGGGTGCGGGCAACGCGGCGTGCAGCGCGGCGCTCGCCGCCCGCGAAGGCGGCGCGTCGGTCATCCTGCTCGAGGCCGCGCCGATCGAGGACTGCGGCGGCAACAGCCGCTACACGGCGGGCTTGATGCGCGTGGTCTACAACGGCGTCGAGGACCTGGCGCAGCTGATACCCGATCTCACCGCGGAGGAGAAGAAGACCCACGACTTCGGCGCCTACACCGCCGAGCACTATTACGACGACATGGGCCGCATCACCCAGTACCGCACCGACCCCGATCTGTGCGAGATCCTGATCTCGCGCAGCTTCGAGACGCTGGTGTGGCTGCGCAAGAAGGGCGTGCGCTTCCAGGCGAGCTACGGCCGCCAGTCGTACAAGGTGGACGGGAACCGCTACAAGTTCTGGGGCGGGCTCGCGGCGGAGACCTGGGGCGGCGGCCCCGGGCTGATCGAGAACGAGCACAAGGCCTGCCAGCGCGAAGGCGCGAAGATCTTCTACGACACGCCGGCGATCGGCCTCGTCACCAATGACGACGGCGTGGTGCTCGGCGTGCGCGCCAAGCACAAGGGCAGGAACGTGGAAATCCGCTCGAAGGCGGTGGTGCTCGCGTGCGGCGGCTTCGAATCGAATGCCGAGATGCGCGCGCGCTACCTCGGTCCGGGCTGGGACCTCGCCAAGGTGCGCGGCACGCGCTACAACACAGGATTGGGCATCCAGATGGCGCTCGAGGCGGGCGCCATGCCGTATGGCCACTGGTCCGGCTGCCACGCCGTCGGCTGGGACATGAACGCGCCGCCCTTCGGCGATCTCGCGGTCGGCGACCAGTTCCAGAAGCACAGCTACCCGTGGGGCATCATGATCAATGCTCGCGGCGAGCGCTTCGTCGACGAGGGCGCGGACTTCCGCAATTACACCTATGCCAAGTACGGCCGCGTGGTCCTCGAGCAGCCGGGCATGTTCGCCTGGCAGATCTTCGACGCCAAGATCATTCCCATGCTGCGCGACGAGTACCGCATCAAGCAGGTGACGAAAGTCCGCGCCGACACGCTCGAGGAGTTCGTGAAGAAGCTCGAGGGCGTCGATGCCGCGCGCTGCCTGCAGGAGATCCGCGAGTACAACAAGGCGGTGCGCACCGACATCCCCTTCAACATGGCGGTGAAGGACGGGCGCTGCACCGTGGGCTTGAAGATCAACAAGTCGAACTGGGCGAACACGATCGACACCCCGCCCTTCGAGGGCTACGGCGTCACCTGCGGCGTCACCTTCAGCTTCGGCGGCGTGAAGATCAGCCGGGAGGGCGAAGTCGAGGACACCGCCGGCAAGCCCATCCCCGGGCTCTACGCCGCGGGCGAGCTGGTGGGCGGCATCTTCTATCACAACTACCCGGGCGGCACCGGGCTCACTTCCGGCGCCGTGTTCGGCAGGCTCTCGGGCGCGGGCGCCGCGGCGTACGCAAAAAAGAGATAGTTCCGAGTTCCGGGTTCAAAGTTCAAGGATTCAATGCCCCAGGATCTGGCTGAGGAAGAGCTTCGCGCGCTCGGTCCTGGGCGCGCCAAAGAACTCCGCCGGCGGCGCGGTTTCGACGATCTCGCCCGCGTCCATGAAGCAGACGCGGTCGGCGACGGTGCGCGCAAAGCCCATCTCGTGCGTCACCACCACCATGGTCATGCCCTCGCGCGCGAGTTCCACCATCACGTCGAGCACCTCCTTGATCATCTCCGGGTCGAGCGCCGAGGTCGGCTCGTCGAACAGCATGATTTTCGGCCGCATGGCGAGCGCGCGCGCGATCGCCACGCGCTGCTGCTGGCCGCCCGAGAGCTGCGCGGGGTACTTGTGCGCCTGCTCGGGGATGCGCACGCGCGCCAGCAGCTGCAGCGCCAGCGCCTCGGCCTCCCGCTGCGGCATCTTGCGCACCCAGATCGGCGCCAGCGTCAGGTTCTCGAGCGCAGTGAGGTGCGGGAACAGGTTGAACTGCTGGAACACCATGCCGACCTCGCTGCGGATGGTCTCGACCGCCTGCTGGTCGTCGGTGAGCTCGGTGCCGTGCACCAGCACACGCCCGGACTGGTGCGCCTCCAGGCGGTTGATGACGCGGATCAGGGTCGACTTGCCCGAGCCCGAGGGCCCGCAGACCACGATCTTCTCGCCGCGCGCGACCTTGAAATTGATGTTCTTGAGCGCCTGGAAGGCCCCGAACCACTTGTTGACTCCTTGCAGCTCGATGATGGGTTGGTCAGGCATCGCGCAATGCTCCCGCCCTGGCGCCAGGTTTGAGCTCCCGCTCCAACCCCTGGCTGTAGCGCGACATGGTGAAGCAGAAGACGAAGTACACGACCGCGGCGAAGATGTAGGCTTCCACTCCGAACCCGGTCCAGGCCGGCTCCTGCAGCGACACCTTGATCGAGGTGAGCAGGTCAAAGAGGCCGATGATCACCACCAGCGAAGTGTCCTTGAAGAAGGCGATGAAGGTGTTCACCAGCGGCGGGATCGAGATGCGCAGCGCCTGCGGCAGCACCACCAGCGCGGTCTTCTTCCAGTAGGAAAGCCCGAGCGCGTCGGCGGCCTCGTACTGGCCGCGCGGGATCCCCTGCAGGCCGCCGCGCACCACCTCGGCGAGGTAGGCGGCGGCGAACAGGATCATGGCGATCTGCGCGCGCAGCAGCTTGTCGATGCTCACGCCTGCGGGCAGGAACAGCGGCAGCATCACCGAGGCCATGAAGAGCAGCGAGATCAGCGGCACGCCGCGGATCAGTTCGATATACCCTACGCAGAAGCCGCGCACCACCGGCAGCTGCGAGCGGCGCCCGAGCGCGAGCAGGATCGAGAACGGGAAGGCGACCGCCAGGCCGAAAGTGGCGAGCAGCAGCGTCAGCATCAAGCCGCCCCAGCGCTCGTTCTCGACGTACTTGAGGCCGAAGACGCCACCCCACATCAGCACCCCGATCAGCGCCAGGCCCGCGATCCAGTAGAGCGCCAGGCGCGGCCGCCAGAAGCGCCGCAACGCACTCACCGTGTAGAGCGCGAGCATCACCAGGATGCCGAGCGCCGGCCGCCAGTGCTCCTCGTACGGGTAGGTGCCGAACAGGATGAAGCGGTGCTTCTCGGCGATGAAGGCCCAGCATGCGCCCTCGCCTTTCGCCGCACGGCAGGCCTTGGGGTCGGCTGCGCTCCAGACGGCGTCGAGAAACGCCCAGTCGACAAACGGCGGCAGCATGCGCCAGAGCAGATACAGGGCGAGCAGCGTCAGGGTCGCGTTCGGCCAGTTGGAGAAGAGGTTCGCGCGCAGCCAGCGGAGCGCGCCCCGGGCGCCCGCGGGCTGCGGCAGCGCAAGCGTACTCATCGCGACGCCCCTTTCAGCGCGATGCGCTGGTTGTACCAGTTCATGAACGCCGAGATCGAGAGGCTGATCGTCAGGAAGACCAGCATGATGATGGCGATGCCTTCGATCGCCTGGCCGGTCTGGTTCATGGTGGTGTTGGCGATCGAGACCAGGTCCGGGTAGCCGATCGCCACCGCGAGCGACGAGTTCTTGGTGAGGTTGAGGTACTGGCTGGTGAGCGGCGGCACGATCACGCGCAGCGCCTGCGGCAGGATCACCAGCCGCGTCGCGCGCCGGCGCGGCAGCCCGAGCGAGTCGGCGGCCTCGAACTGGCCCTTGTCCACGGCGAGCACCCCGGCGCGCACGATCTCGGCGATGAACGCCGCGGTGTAGATGCTGAGCCCGGCGAGCAGAGCGGCGAACTCGGGGCTGAGCACCGCACCGCCGGTGAAGTTGAAGCCGGAGAGTGCGGGCTTATCCCAGGCGAGCGGCGCGCCGAAGGCGAGGAACACGGCGAGCGGCAGGCCGAGGACCAGGCTGAGGCCTGCCCAGCCGCTCGCGAACTGCGCCCCGGTGGCCGCCTGGCGCCGCCGCGCCCAGGCGCTGACACCGATCGCGCCGGCGATGCCCAGCAGCAGCGCACCCAGCATCCACCACCAGGCGACGTGCGCTTCGGGCATCGGCACCGCAAAGCCGCGGTTGGACAGGAATACGCCGGGCAGCGGACTGAGGGCGTCGCGCGGCCCGGGCAGGTTCTCGGAGATGATCGCGTACCAGAAAAACAGCTGCACCAGGAGTGGGACGTTGCGCATCACCTCGACATACACCGCCGCGAGCTTCGCCATCAGCCAGTTGGAGGAGAGGCGCGCAAGGCCGATCAGCGTCCCGAGCAGCGTTGCGACGACGACGCCGATAATGGCGACGCGTAAGGTGTTGGCGAGCCCGACGCCGAGCGCGCGCAGGTAAGTGTCCGCCGCGCCGTAGGCAAGAAGCGTCGTTTCGCCGATCTCGAACCCGGCTTCGCGCGAAAGGAAACCGAAACCGCTCGCGATCTTGCGCGACTCCAGGTTTTGTGCCGTGTTTGAGACGAAGAACCACAGCACCAGTCCGGCCCCGATGACGAGGCCGATTTGGTAGAGCGCCGCGCGCCGCCGGCGCGGGGAGAAACTCACGGCATTTCCCCCCGCACCCCCCTTCCCCGGATCAAACTAGCGGATCGGCGGGGAGTACATCAGGCCGCCGTCCTTCCACAGGGCGTTGAGGCCCCGGTCGAAGCCGAGCGGCTTGAGGTTGGCTTCGAACGACTCGCCGTAGTTGCCGACGTGCTTGATGATGTTCAACGCCCAGCGGTTGTCCAGCCCGAGCATCTTGCCGATGTCGCCGCTGGCGCCGACGAAGCGCTGCACCGCCGGATCCTTGCTGCCCGCCTGCTGATCGATGTTCTTGGAGCTGATGCCCATCTCCTCGGCCTCGAGCATCGCGAACATGGACCACTTCACGACGTCGAACCACTTGTCGTCGCCGTGGCGCACCGCGGGCCCGAGCGGCTCCTTGGAGATCACCTCGGGCAGGATGACGTGATCCGCCGGGTTGGGGGCGCGCGAGCCGCGCGTCGACACCAGCCCCGAGACGTCGGTGGTGAACACGTCGCAGCGGCCGGTGAAGTAGGCGTTCAGCACCTCCTCCAGCTTCTCGATCACCACCGGCTTGAACGTCATGCTGTTGGCGCGGAAGTAGTCCGATAGATTCAGCTCGGTGGTGGTGCCGGGCTGCACGCACACGGTGGCGCCGTTCAACTGCTTGGCGCTCTTGACGTTCAGCTTCTTCGGCACCATGAAGCCCTGGCCGTCGTAGTAGTTGACGCCGACGAAGTTGAGGCCGAGGCTGGTGTCGCGCGTCACCGTCCAGGTGGTGTTGCGCGACAGCACGTCGATCTCGCCCGATTGCAGCGCGGTGAAGCGCTGCTGCGCGGTGAGCGGTGTGTAGCGCACTTTGGAGGCGTCGCCAAACACCGCCGCTGCGACGGCGCGGCAGACGTCAACGTCGATGCCTTTCCAGACGCCTTTCGAATCGGGCTGCGAGAACCCCGCCAGCCCGGTGTTGACGCCGCACTGCACGAAGCCCTTCTTCTGCACCGTGTCGAGCGTGGACTGCGCCTGCGCCGCTCCCGCGGCGAACGCGAGCGCGATCGCGCCCGCCACTCCAGCTATCGTCCTCATGGTCCTCTCCTCCTGGTTCGCGCCGCGTCGCGGCGGCTGCTGCCAGTGTAGTCCCTTAATTGACCAGTACTCAAGCCGCAAGATCACCAACATGACGCTCGGGGCTGCGCCGCGAAGTATGGGTTTCGCCCGGGACGGCCTACCGCTAGAATCGGGGCATATCACAGGAGGCGCATATGAATGCCCCAGTTATCCGCATCCACAAGCCGGTTCGCGAGCAGGTGCGCCAGAAGGAGTGGCAGACGCGCGTCGATCTCGCCGCGTGCTACCGCCTCATGCACGAGTTCGGCATGGTGGAAATGATCGCCAACCACATCTCCGCGCGCGTGCCTGGCACGCACAACGAGTTCCTCATCAATCCCTACGGCATGCTCTACGAGGAAATGACCGCCTCGAGCGCGCCTGTCAGCTCCAGGTCATGACGCTCTCCTGCAATACCGAGATCGAGTTGCCGCCGCAGGAGGTCGTGAACGAGGCCTGGCACCTGTTCCAGCCCGGAGTGCGGCGCCGCTTCGGCCTGCTGGAATGGCCGGCGCTGCTGCGCAAGCTCGACAAGATCGATACGACCTACAGGAACTGACCGAGAGCCGGCGCATTGGGAAAACGGGGGCCATAGCGCCCCCGTTTTTTCCTGTGCCGGCCTGGTGACGAGTGACGGCCGACGACTGACGGGCCTCACTTGATCCTTGACCCACCCTTCATCCTTTATCCTTCCGCCTTCATCCTTCGCATGTCCTCCTACCGCGCTCCGTTCTGGCTCCCCGGCGGGCACGCGCAGACGATTTATGCCGCGCTCGCCGCGCCGCAGCCGCGCGTCGCCTATCGGCGCAGCCGCTGGGACACGCCGGACGGCGACTTCATCGACCTGGATTGGCTGGACCCGCCGTCAGTCGTCAGCCGTCAGCCGTCACCCGAGGAGGTGCCGCTGGTCGTTCTGTTCCACGGGCTGGAGGGCGGCTCGCGCAGCCACTATGCCCTCGCTCTGATGGCGGCGGTGAGGGACGCGGGTTGGCGCGGGGTCGTCGTGCACTTCCGCGGCTGCGGCGGGGAGCTGAACCGCCTGCCGCGCGCCTATCATTCCGGAGACAGCGCCGAGGTCGAGTGGATTCTGAGGCGGCTGCGGCCGCAGAATCCCCGGCTCTTCGCCGTCGGCGTCTCGCTCGGCGGCAACGCGCTTCTCAAGTGGCTGGGTGAAACGGGCGCGTCCGCGGCGGCGATTGTGGAGCGGGCCGCCGCGATATCTGCGCCGGTCGACTTGATGGCGGCGGGCAACGCCCTCGATCGCGGCTTCAACCTCCTCTACGTGCGCCACTTCCTCGCGACCATGAAGCGGAAGTCGCTCGCGAAGCTTGCGCGCTTTCCCGGCCTCTTCGATTCCGCGCGCGTGCGTGCGGCGGGCACGCTGCGCGAATTCGACGACGCGGTCACGGCGCCGCTGCACGGCTTCCGGAATACCGACGATTACTGGACGCGCGCGAGCTCGAAGCCGTGGCTTCGCAGGATCGGGGTGCCGGTGCTGATGCTGAACGCGCGCGACGACCCGTTCCTGCCGGCCGAAGCGCTTCCCGCGCCGCAAGAGGTCGCCTCATCGGTCCTGCTCGAGCAACCCGCGAGCGGGGGCCACGTCGGCTTTGTTAGCGGGCGCCTTCCGGGCAACCTGAGCTGGCTGCCGGCGCGGGTGATGGATTTCCTCAGCCGCGGATCGTCTTCATGACGGCGTCGTCCTTCAACGCCGCCTGGGGGCTTCCCTCGAAGATGATTTCCCCGCGGTCGATCGCGTAGAGCCGGTCGGCAACCCGGGTCGCCGTCGCCAGGTTCGATTCCGCGATCAGCAGCGAGATGCCCATCGCCTTGATTTGCTTCACCGCGTCGATGAAGCGCGTGACGACCACGGGCGCGAGCCCCTCGAAGGGCTCATCGAGCAGGAGGACCGATGGCGAGAGCGCCATCGCCCGCGCGATTGCGACGATCTTCTTCTGGCCGCCGCTCAAGTGCAGCCCGGTCCTCGGCATCAGCGCCTTCACCTCCGGAAACACGGCGAAGATCCGCTCCTCGACCTCCGTACTGGCAATACCTCCGTCGCCCCGGGCAGCCCCGCCCAGCCACTCGCAGATGTGGAAATTCTCCGCCACGCTCAGCTCCGGAAAGATCCCCGCGTCCTCGGGCGCGTAGCCGATCCCGAGGCGGGCGCGTTGGTATGCCGGCAGCGCCGTGATGGGTCGGCCCTTGAAGCTCACCGCGCCGGCGCGGGCGGGGAGCAGCCCCATGATGGTCTCGATGGTAGTGGTCTTCCCGGCGCCGTTGCGCCCGACCAGCACCACCGACTCGCCGTCCTCCACGCGCAGGGTGACGCCCCGGAGCACCTGCACCGGGCCGCGCCAGGTGTCGATGCGGTCAATGGCCAGCATGGCCGGGGCTGCCGTGGTCGGTCTCGGCGGTGACGTGCCGGCCGAGGAGCGTCGTCGTGACCTCGTCGTTGCGGCGGATCTCGTCCGGCGCGCCGTCCGCGAGGATCGCGCCCTGGTGCATGACGACGATGCGCTCGGAGTAGCGGAACACGATGTCCATGTCGTGCTCGATGATCACGACCGTGATGCCGCCCGAGCGCACGATGGCGCTCACGATGTCCATGATCGGCGCCTTCTCGCGCGTGGAGACGCCGGAGGTCGGCTCGTCGAGGAAGAGCAGCTTGGGCTTCAGGGCATAGGCGACCGCGACGTCGAGGAGCTTTCTTTCCCCGTGGGAGATTCCGCCCGCGGGTATCGCCGCCTTGGAATCGAGCCCGAACTGCTGGAGCACGCCGCGCGCCTCTTCCCACACGGCCTGGTCGCGGCTCGCAAGCGACGCGAGCTTCATGGTCTTGCCCTCGCGCGAGAAGATGGAGAGTGCCACGTTGTCGAGACAGGTGAGCTGGTCGAACAGGTTGACGAGCTGGAAGCTCCTCGCGATGCCCGCCTGGATGCGCCCGTAGGAGGATTGGGCGGTGACGTCCTTCTCCTCGAACACGATGCGCCCGCTGTCCGGCCGGTAGAGGCCGCTCACGAGGTTGACGAGCGTCGTCTTGCCCGCGCCGTTGGAGCCGATCAACGAGAGCACCTCGCCCTGCTTCACCGTGAAGTCCACGTTGTCGACGGCGCGATTGTCGCCGAAGGACTTCGCGAGCGCCTGCGTCGAAAGGAGGCTCATTTCAGCGCGCCCTCCGCAGCTTCGCGGCGACAATTTCCACCAGGCCCATGATGCCCTTCGGCAGCGCGAGCACCAGCACGACCAGCACGGTGCCGAGCGCGAGCTGCCAGTACACCGTGAGGCCCACCGCGTAGGTCTTGAGATAGGTGAACGCCATCGCGCCGACGATGGGGCCGATGAAATTGTGGAAGCCCCCGAGGACCGCCATGAAGACGATCTCGCCGGAGAAGGTCCACACCAGGATGTCGGGGGTCGCGAGGCCGTTCAACGGCGCCCACAGCGCGCCCGCCAGCCCGGCGAAAGAGCCGGACACGACGAAGGCGATCAGCCGGTAGCGCCGGATGCGGATGCCGATGAATTCCGCGCGGGTCTCGTTGTCGCGGATCGCCTGCAGGGCCTTGCCGAAGGGCGAGTGCACGATGACCCACATCACCGCCACGCACACGGCGAAGAGCACGAGCACGTAGTAGTAGTAGCGGAAGGCGAGGAATTCCATCTTGTCGGTGCCGGGGGCCATCCCGAGCAGCGACGGCGTGGGGATGCGCAGGCCGTCGGTGCCTCCGGTCACCCAGAAGAACTTGAACGCGAGGCTCCACAGCACCTGGGAGAGCGCGAGCGTCAGGATGCCGAAGAAGATCCGCGTATAGCGCACGCACACGAAGCCGAACACGAGCGAGATGAGCGCGGTGATGAGCACCGAGCCCGCCAGGAAGAGCTCCATCGAGCCGATCTTGAAGTACTTGACCATCAACGCGACGGTGTATGCCCCAGCGCCGAAATAGGCCGAGTGGCCGAACGAGAGCAGCCCCGTGTAGCCGAGCAGCAGGTTGAAGCCAAGCACCCCGATGCCGAAGACGAGCCCATACAGGATGGTAAGCGTGTGAAACGGCCCGACGACGTGGGGAGCGGCAAGCAGCGCGGCCGCGAGGGGTACGAGCCACGCCAGGATCACCAGCAGCGAGCGTTGCTTTTGCAGTTTCATGTCGGGACTCATGTGCGGCCGAAGAGCCCGGCAGGCCGCACGATCAGCACGACGGCGGCGATGAGGTAGAGCACCGCGAGCTCCACCTCGGGGAAGAGCGCGATGCCCGTCTCGCGGAGGAAGCCCACGATGAGCGCTCCCGCGAACGCGCCCTCGAGGCTGCCGAGGCCTCCGATCACGACGACGACGAAGGCGAGCACCAGCGCCTCTACGCCCATCCCGAGCACGGCGGACTGGCCGGGCACGACGAACGCCCCGCCCAGGCCGGCCATGAAGCAGCCGATGGTGAACGCCTGGATGTAAATCCGGTTCACGTTCACGCCGAGGGCCGAGGCCATACGCATGTTCTGGGAGGTTGCGCGCAGGACCACGCCGAAACGCGTGCGGTAGATGAACGCCCACAGCGCGAGCGCCGCGATGATCCCCACCGCGATGACCGTCAGGCTGTAGGCCGGATAGCGCGCGCTCCCGATGCTGACGCTGCCGAAGAACTGATAGACCTGGCCCGCCGAGAGCGGATTCGGGCCCCAGATGAGGTGCAGGGAATCCTCGATGATCATCAGCAGCCCGAAGGTCACCAGCAGCTGGTACTCTTCTGGGCGCTTGTAGAACGGCCGCAGGAGCGTGGGCTCGAGCGCGGCGCCGACCGCCGCGGCGGCGATCGCCCCGGCGGGCAGCACCAGGAGGAGCACGGCGTTCGAGGCGCCCGCCGCCGCCGCCGCGCCGACGGCCCACGCCGTCGTGAAGGCGCCGATCGCGTAGAGGCTGCCGTGCGCGAGGTTGAGGATGCGCATCACCCCGTAGATCAGGCTGAGGCCGCCGGCGATGAGAAACAGCACCGAGCTGTAGAGCAGCGCATTCAGGCCGTGGATGAGCAGAAATTCCATGCTAGCCGCCCGCGACGCGGTGCTCGAACACCCTGATTTCCGGATTCACGCTGTTTCCCCCCAGAACCAGCGCCGTGATGACGCTGTAGCCGCCCGGAGCGGTGAGCTTCCCGAGATCCAAGACGATCCGCCCGGTCTTGTCCGGAGCTTCGGCGCCGGCGCGGACCACTCTCCCCCCGGGTCCAACGATAACATAACGGCATTCCAGGCGTTCGCCCCTGTTGGCGCCCTTTGACGCGGGCTCGAGTGCGGCGCGCACGATATCGTAGCTGCGCTGAAACTTGGAGACACGCTCCACATCGGCCCGCAGCTCCAGCCGGGCGCCGCGGTTCTCGACCTTCGAGAAGTACGCCTTGAGCGGAATCGCCAGATAATCGTATGCCCCCAGCCCTACGGGGTAGCTCAAGTCCCGGAACACCTGCAGCACCGCGGCATCGGCGGACCACGACTCGAGCCGGTACGGCCCGTTGGTGACCAGGAAGTGCCCGTGCTGGGCGTAAAAGCGGGCGAGCGCAGCCCAGCGCTCACGCGCCTCCTCGGCGCTGACCAGCCCTCTCAGTGCTTCCGGCCGGTATGCGTCCTGGCCAAAGCCGTCGACCAGCGCAACGAGACGCTTGCCGGTCTCCTTGTCGCGCGCGAGATCGAGCCACGGTATTCCCCGGCGCTTCGCTTCCGAGGCGGTGAACGCCGCAATGCCGCGCTGCACGGCCTCCTCCATCAGCACGATGAGCTCCCAGGGCAGAGTCGACCAGGGTGGCGCGACGGAAGCCTCCTCCCACGGGTCGCCCAGGCGGTGGTTGAGGTAAACATCGACCACAGGCACCCGGTAAGTGAACTTGAGGTCGGCGCCGAAATTCCTGACCTCCTCCCCGATACGGGCCACTCTGAAGCCCGCCAGCCATTTCCTCACGAGTGCGGCCGAGCGGGCGACGAACGGGTCGAGGTCGGCGCCCTGCCCCGGGCCCGCTTCACCCCAGCGAAACGCGAAGATATACGGGTAGAGGATGTCTGCAACGCCGGTCGCGACGCCGTGGTGAAACGCGGACAGCGTCACGAAATAGCGCAGGTGCTGCTGCGCGCGTCTGCCCGCACCGACCGGCTGCAGCAGCCCGGTTCCCGGCTGCGGCCTGACGGCGTCCCGGGGAATCGAGACCGCGGCCGTGACAGGTTTCTGGCGGACGGTGACGCGATTCGCGATCCAGTGTCCGCCATGGGGCGCGGGCAGCAGCGCCGGGTCGCCGACGGCGAGCCACAGCATCCGGCCGAAGTCGTCATTCAGCCCGCCCACGGGATTCCACGCCGCGGCCGGCTTCGTCGCAACCCCCAGCCGCAGCCAGCCGTTCCAGATGAAGTCCTTCAGCTTGACCGTGCGCGCGAATGCCGGGGTGTCGAAGCCCGACTGGGAATCGGAGGCGACGTTCTCGACGCCGATCGAGTATTCGGAGTTGAAGCGTTCGCGCTTCAGGCGGTAGCCGACGACCATCCGGCCGCAACCGGCGACGAGCGTCGAGACGAGCTCGCGCTCCAGGTTGATGCGCTCCGCCGGCGTGCGGTAGCCGCCGGTGAGCAGGCGCTCGCCCGCCGCGTCCACAATCTTGCGCGCGGCTCCGTCCCGCGGCAGCCCGGCGAGCAGCCGGTGCGCCTGGTACCAGCCCTGCTTGAACCACGGTGCACCGGACCCGCCGCCGAAGGCCATCCGGTACTGGTTCGCGAGTCGATCGAGGTCGATTTCCTCAAGCGTGGCGTCCCACCCGTTCTTCTCCGCGCGCCAGCGCGCCGGCACGAGCGATTGCGCGAAGTCCCCCATGGCGCGGATCTTGAATGCGCCCGCTGCGGCCTCCTTTCCCCCGGCTGCGAACCGCGCCCGCGCCTGCTGCGCGAGATCGAAGTGCTGGAGGTAGTCGGCGTGCCAGGGCGTAACCGGATAGGGATGGAGAGTGAAATCCGGGACGCCCGGCGCAAGCCCGGCGACGATCCGGCGGGCATCGTCACACCGGTTCTGCCCGTCTCCGGGCGCGGGGCCCTGGCGCCCGGGGGCGCCGTCGAGCGTCAATACCAGGAGGGACGCGAGCCGCTCGACGGCAGCTGCATCGGCGGGCGGCTGGACGCCGGAGAACGGATCGTCTCCGACATAGGCGTGGACCCGCGCCTTGCTCCAGCCCGCCCGGACCGCCGACGGATCGAGGGCCTCGATCCGGATCTCCTGAGGATAGAACGAAGGATAGAACGGGGATTCGTGACCGGCTCGCGCCGACTGCAATGCCGCAAGACAAAGGGCGCCGCAACCGATGGCCGCACCCGTTCCGCGCGCGAACATGGAAACACCGCAATACATGCGGGGTGGGTGTCTCGAAGAAATCGGGCGGGTGCCGAGGGCACCCGCCCGATCATGCTGCCTGGTTCACCCGCTTCGGCTTACGCCTTGGCGACCGGCCACGTCTTGTCGATCCAGGTATAGGTCGACGTCGGCTCTCCCTTCGGCCATCCGGGAGGCGCCGTGATGTTCCGGATCGGGATGGTGATGACGCGATCGGGATCGAGGATCGGGAACGGGTACTCCTTCACGTTCTTGGTGAACCCGGTCACGGCATCCTTGTAGCCCTGGTGGTTGTCGGCGCGGATGTAGGTGTAGCCGGCGGGTCCCGGGTACATCATGCCCTCGAGCTGGCTGATGATCGCCTCATCCGACGGCCAGCCGCCCATGAGCTTGTTGGCCTTCTCGATGGCGGTCTTCAGCATGTAGGTTGCCGTGTAGCCACCCTCGCCCTGGAAGTTGGGATACTCTTTCCAGCGCGCGTAGTACTTCTCGATGAAGGTCTTGTTGTACGGCCAGCGGTCCGCCGGCGGCCACGTGAAGTGGTAGTTCGCGTGCACGCCGCCAATCACCCCTTCCGGATGGTCCTTGCCGAGCGCGTGGGGCGCAACCGCCAGGGCAAGGGTCGTCGCAACCTTCATCTTGTCGAACAGGCCATGCTGCAGCGCCTGCTTGTAGAGCGCGAGGTAATCCCCGCCCCACACCGAGGTCACGAGGAGATCGGGCTTGGCGCCGATGGCCTTGGTGATATGGGACGTGAAGTCCGTCGTTCCGAGCTTCGGCCAGCCCTCGGAAACCACCTCCGACTTGGGCAGCAGCTTCTTGAACACGATGCTGACGTGATCGAAGACGTTGCGGCCGTAGGAATAGTCGGGATGGATGTGGGCGACGCGCCGGGTCTTCGGCCACTCCTGCACCACCGCGAGCGCGCAGGCCGCGCCGTCGGCCGACTGGATGTTGGTGATGCGGAAGACGTACTTCGGGTTCGGCACCGCCTTGTCGAACAGGAAGTCGGTGCAGCCGTCGACGAAGATCGTGAGGACCTTCAGTTCCTCGGCGACCGGTCCCAGAGCCGGCGTATTGCCGCTCGAGGTGATGCCGCAGAAGAAGTCGATCTTCTCCTGCAGCTTCATGCGGCGCAGCTCCTTCACGTTCGCGTCGGTGCCCGCGGCCTCGTCCGCCTTGATGATGTCGATCTTGCGCCGGCCGAGAAAGCCGCCCGCGGCGTTGATCTCCTCCGCCGCCAGGACCTGGCCCTTGTACATGCCTTCGCCCAGGACCGCAGCCGGCCCCGTGAAGAACGTCATGTGCCCGATCTTGTACGGCGTGGACGGGATGGTGCCTTTCGGCTTGTCCTGGGCGTGGGCCGTCCCCATCACCGGGAACGATCCCGCCGCTGCGCCGAAAGCCGCCCCGGCTGTCACGCCGAGACCGCGCAGAAACTCTCTACGATCCACTTTTTGAGCCATAAGCCCCTCCTGTAGAAAATGCGGGCTGCCAGGGATGACAGCGCCGATGTGAGACGACAATCGTAACCTGCAACGAGGGTAATATTACGTCTAACACGGGAAAAGGTGTGCATCGCCTTCAAGCATGCTGGAACAGTCTGATTTACAAGGCATAGCAGTTCCCGCCGGGCGGGAACAGCCGGCGCGCGCCGCCGGCAGGAAATAGGGACGCAAACCTTTTCTTTTATGCCGAGAAAAGGTGTGCGTCCCGCTATTCCGGCGGAGATCTTCAAGGCCTACGACATCCGCGGCATCGTCGGCAAGACGCTGACGGCACCCGCCGTCGAGCTGATCGGACAGGCGATCGGATCGGAGGCGCTCGACCGCGGGCGCAGGACGGTCGCCATCGGCCGCGACGGGCGCCACTCGGGGCCCGGGCTCGCGGCCGCGCTCGGCCGGGGGCTTCAGGCAAGCGGCGCGGACGTGATCGACGTGGGACAAGTGACCACGCCGATGCTGTATTTCGCCGCCCATCATCTCGACACTCTCTCCGGGGTGGCGGTCACCGGCTCGCACAACCCGCCCGAGTACAACGGCTTGAAGGTCATGGTGGACGGCGAAACTCTCGCGGGCGAGGCGATCCAGGGCCTGCGGGCCCGCATCGAGCAGGAAAAGCTCGCGCGCGGCTCCGGTACGATCCGTACCCTGAGCATTCGCGACGATTACCTTCGCCGCATCGCGTTGGACATCAAGCTCGCGCGACCGCTCAAGCTCGTGGTGGACTGCGGCAACGGCGTTGCGGGGGCCACCGCGCCCGAGCTCTACCGCCGCCTCGGCTGCGAGGTGACGGAGCTCTATTGCGAAGTGGACGGGAGCTTTCCCAACCACCATCCCGACCCGTCCCAGCCGAAAAACCTCGTGGACGTGCAGCGGGCGCTTGCGGCGGGCAAGGGCGAACTGGGATTCGCGTTCGACGGCGACGGCGACCGGCTGGGGGTAGTCACGAAGAGCGGCCGCATCATCTATCCCGACCGGCAGCTCATGCTCTTCGCCGCCGACGTGCTCGAGCGCCATCCCGGCGCCGAGGTCATCTTCGACGTCAAGTCCACGCGCAACCTGTTCGAGTGGATCCGCAAGCGCGGCGGCAGGCCGGTAATGTGGAAGACCGGACATTCCTTCATCAAGCAGAAGCTGAAGGAGACCGGCGCGCCGCTTGCCGGCGAAATGAGCGGGCACGTCTTCTTCAAGGACCGCTGGTACGGGTTCGACGATGCGCTCTACGCGGGCGCGCGGCTGCTCGAGATCCTCTCGCGCGAGCCCGATCCGGGCGCGGTGCTCGAGGGGCTCCCGGACGCGGTGAGCACCCCCGAGCTGCACCTGAAGCTCGCCGAGGGCGAGAGTTATACCCTCATGGAAAAGCTCAAGGGAAGCGCCCGCTTCGACGGCGCGCGCGAGGTCATCTCCATAGACGGGCTGCGCGTCGAGTACGCCGACGGCTTCGGCCTCGCGCGGCCCTCCAACACCACGCCCGTCATCGTGCTGCGCTTCGAGGCGGACGACACAGCCGCCCTGAAGCGCATCCAGGGCGAGTTCCGGAGAGCGATACTCGCCGTCAAGCCGGACGCCGTGCTCCCCTTTTAGAGGCGCTCGCGCACCCAGCCGGCAACCGATTCCAGCGCGGCGGGGAGCGCGGCCGGATTGGTGCCGCCGGCCTGGGCCATGTCCGGCCTGCCGCCGCCTTTGCCCCCTACCTGCCGGGCCACGAAATTGACGAGCTCGCCGGCCTTGAGCTTTCCCGTCAGGTCGGAGGTGACGCCCGCGATGAGGGATACCTTTCCCTGGTCAACGGCGCCGAGGACGATCACCGCCGATCGGAGCCGGTCCTTGAGCTTGTCCAGCGCTTCGCGCAGCGCCTTCGCGTCCGCCCCGTCCACGGTGGCGGCGAGCATCTTCACGCCCTTCACCTCCACCACCTGGTCGGCAAGCTCATCACCCCGGGAGGAGGCAAGCTTCGATTTCAGCCGCGCCAGATCCCTTTCGAGGCTGCGCACGTTGTCGAGAATCTGCGCGACCTTCTGTGCGAGTTCCTGGGGCGGGGCCTTCAGCGCGGCGGCCGCCTCGTTCAACCGCGCCTCCTGCGCCTGAACGTGGGCAAGCGCCCCCTCGCCGGTCGTCGCCTCGATGCGGCGCACGCCGGCGGCAATGCCGCCCTCGGAGATCACCTTGAAGAACCCGATGTCGCCGGTGCGCGCGACATGCGTGCCGCCGCACAATTCCCGCGACGTGCCGATGTCGAGCACGCGCACTTCATCGCCGTACTTGTCGCCGAAGAAGGCGAGTGCGCCCGCCTTGAGTGCAGCGTCGTGCTTCATGATGCGCGCGCTCGTCGCGGAATTGGCGAGGACCTCCGCGTTGACGATCGCCTCGACCCGGCGGATCTGCTCGTCAGTCATCGGCTCGTTGTGCGAGAAGTCGAAGCGGGTTCTTTCCGCGTCCACCAGCGAGCCCCTCTGCTGCACGTGGGGGCCCAGCACTTCGCGCAGCGCCTTGTGCATGAGATGCGTAGCCGAGTGATTGCGCACGGTGCGCGCGCGGCGCGCCGCATCCACCCCCGCCGTCACCTTGTCGCCCACGCGCAGCCGCCCGGTCTTGAGCACGCCCCGGTGCCCGAAGACGTTGGGCTGGATCTTCTGGGTATCCTCGACGGCAAAGGTACCCGAGACGCCCGCGAGCTCGCCGCGGTCGCCGACCTGGCCGCCCGACTCCGCGTAGAACGGCGTGCGGTCGAGCACCACGATCGCCGCCTCGCCGCCGGAAACCTCCTGCGCCTGGACGCCCTCGCGGTTGTAGAGCGCGACGACCTTCGCCTCCAGCGCGAGCGTGTCGTAGCCGTGGAACTCGGTGGCGGCGCCGCTGTACTCGACCGCCGCCGCGGCGGTGAACTTCGAGGCCGCGCGCGCCCGCTCGCGCTGGCGCTCCATCGCCGCCTCGAACCCGGCGTAGTCCACGCGCACGCCGCGCTCGCGCGCGATGTCGGCCGTGAGGTCCACCGGAAAGCCGAAGGTGTCGTAGAGCTGGAACACGGTCTCGCCGTCGAGCATGCGGTCCTCGCGCGTCAACGCCCCTTCCAGCACCCGCATCCCGTTCTCCAGCGTCTCGGCAAAGCGCTCCTCCTCCTGCTTCAGCACCTGGGCAACCCGCGTCGTCGCCTGCGCCAGCTCGGGATAGGCTGCCCCCATCGTGCGCGCGAGATCGTCCACCACCCGGTAGAAGAAGGGCTGCGTCTGCCCGAGCCGGTAGCCGTGGCGGATGGCGCGCCGGATGATGCGGCGGAGCACGTAGCCGCGGCCCTCGTTCGACGGGATCACGCCGTCCACGATGAGGAAGGCGGTGGCCCGTATGTGGTCCGCAATCACCTTGAGCGAGTTGCTGGCGAGATCCTTCGCCCCGGTCTCGCGCGCCGCCGCCTGGATGAGCTGTTGAAATAGGTCGATCTGGTAGTTGTCGTGCACGCCCTGCAGCACCGCCGCGATGCGCTCGAGGCCCATGCCGGTGTCGACGCAGGGCTTGGGCAGCGGCGTCATCACGCCCCGGTCGTCGCGGTTGAACTGCATGAAGACCAGGTTCCAGATCTCGACGTAGCGGTCGGCATCGGCGTCCTTCGATCCCGGCGGGCCGCCGGGTATGCCCGGCCCGTGGTCCCAGAAGATCTCGGTGCAGGGCCCGCAGGGGCCGGTGTCGGCCATCTGCCAGAAATTGTCGCTCTGGTACTTGGGCGCGCCGGGCTTGTCGCCGACGCGCACGCAGCGGTCCTTCGCCACGCCGATGTCCTTCGTCCAGAGATCGAAGGCCTCGTCGTCCTCGTGGTAGACGGTAGTCCACATGCGGTCCGCGGGCAGCCGGTAGACCTTCGTCAGCAGCTCCCACGCGTAGCGGATCGCATCGCGCTTGAAGTAGTCGCCGAAGCTGAAGTTGCCCAGCATCTCGAAGAAGGTGTGATGGCGCGCGGTGTAGCCGACGTTCTCGAGGTCGTTATGCTTGCCGCCCGCGCGCACGCAGCGCTGGGCGGTGGTCGCGCGCGTGTACGAGCGCTTGTCCTGGCCCAGGAACACGTCCTTGAACTGCACCATGCCCGAGTTGGTGAAGAGCAGCGTCGGATCGTTCGCCGGCACCAGCGGGCTCGAGGCGACGACGGTATGGCCCTTGCCGGCGAAGTACTCGAGGAACCGGCTGCGGATTTCGTTGCTTTTCATCTTGCGAACGTTACCGCAGGCGCTCCGTTTCTTCCACACGCAGATCGAGCGACCACCCCGCTCCCCGCGTCACCACGCTCCTCACGATTCCCCGCAGCGCCACCTCGGATGCCTGCGCGGGAAGCTCGCTGCGGGTCACGACCATGATTTCCCCGCTGCCGTCCCGCAGCAGGTACGCGTCCGGACGGGCCGGGTCGACGGCTTTGCCGACCGTTCCCTGGAGCCTCACTTCCTTTCCGATGAAGCTCTCCGGTGCAGCCTTGATCTCCCGCACGCGCGTGTAGCCGCCCGCGCAGCCCGCGAGCGCGACCGCGGCGGCCAGCGCGAGCGCCGCCAAGCCGGTCACTCCCGCGAAGGCGGGAGTCCAGGAAAGCCGGCTGAGGTGCGATATCCGGTTTACTGGATTCCCGCCTCCGCGAGAATGACGGACATTCCCCCGCAGCGTGCTAGTCATCCTCGCCACTTTTGATCACCCTGAGGATCACCTCGAGCTCGAAGCCGCGGCCCTGCAGGAAGCGCACCTGGCGCGCGCGGTCCGCGGGGCGGCGCGGCGGCCTGTCGCCGAACTTTCTGCGCCACACCTCGCGCGCCGCCTCGAGCTCGCCGCCCTTGAGTTCTGCCAGCGCCGCCGCAACCGCATCTTCGGAAATTCCCTTCCGGCGCAGATCGTGCTCGATCCGCCGCGTGCCGAAGCGTTTTCGGAGAGTGTGCACCCGCTGCTCGACGACCCGGCGCTCGGAGAGCCAGCCGCGCCGCTCGCATTCTTCGAGCACCCTCTCGACCTCGGCCGGATCCCCGGCGTGAGCCGACAGCTTGCGCGCCAGCTCGGCCCGTGAATGCTCCCGGCGCGCCAGCAATTTCAGCGCGCGTTCCCGGAGAGACGGGGTACGGGCTTTCGAGTCATCCATCACTCGTCACCCGTCGGTCGTCAGCCGTGAGGCTCTCAGTGCGCCGCTTTCCGCGCCTCCGCCTTTGACTCGGCCCTGAGCTCCGCTTTGGGCTGCTGCGCGGGAGCAGGCGGGGCGACAGCCGCGCCCGCGGCCGCGCGGATCCTGGCCTCGATCTCCTGCGCAGTCTTCGGGTTCTCCTTGAGGAACTCGCGGGCGTTGTCCTTGCCCTGGCCGATGCGCTCCTTGCCGTAGGTGTACCAGGCGCCGGTCTTCTCGAGGACGCGGTAGACGGTCCCGAGCTCGACGATCTCGCCTTCGCGCGAGATGCCTTCGCCGTAGAGGACGTCGAACTCGGCCTGGCGGAACGGCGGCGCCACCTTGTTCTTCACGACCTTCGCGCGCGTCTCGGAGCCGATCACCTCCTCCCCCTTCTTGATCGAGCCGATGCGCCGGATGTCGATGCGCACCGAGGCGTAGAACTTCAACGCGTTGCCGCCGGTGGTGGTCTCCGGATTGCCGAACATGATGCCGATCTTCATGCGGATCTGGTTGATGAAGATCACCAGGGTGTTCGAGCGCTTGATGTTGGCGGTGAGCTTGCGCAGCGCCTGGCTCATCAACCGCGCCTGCAGGCCCATCTGCGGCTCGCCCATCTCGCCCTCGATCTCGGCCTTGGGCACCAGCGCCGCCACCGAGTCGATCACCACCACGTCGACCGAGCTCGAGCGCACCAGCATGTCGGCGATTTCCAGCGCCTGCTCGCCGTTGTCGGGCTGAGAAATGAGGAGCGCGTCCACGTCCACGCCGAGCTTCCCCGCGTAGACCGGGTCGAGCGCGTGCTCCGCGTCGATGAAGGCGGCGGTGCCGCCCTGCTTCTGCATCTGGGCGATCACCGAGAGCGCGAGCGTGGTCTTGCCCGAGGATTCCGGGCCGTAGATCTCGCACACCCGGCCGCGCGGGAGGCCCCCGACGCCGAGCGCGAGATCGAGGCCGAGCGAGCCGGTGGACACCACCTTGACGTCCTTCGACACGTCGGACTCGCCGAGGCGCATGATCGAGCCCTTGCCGAACTGCTTTTCGATCTGCGATAGCGCCGCCGCCAGCGCCTTCGACCTGTTGTCGTCCATGTGGGATTCCCCCGTCGTTTGCAGCTGCATATTTTAAACCAGTTGCACGGAGCCGAACGCCCGCCGCTGCTCCAGCCCTTCTAAACGCCGGCGCAGATTTTCCGTTGACTTCACCTGCGCCGGGATCCTTACCATAATGCTCTTTCTCGAAACGGGAGCGGCACGCATGGCACGCATCGCATTCATCGGCCTGGGCGTCATGGGCTACCCCATGGCGGGACATCTGAAGAAGAAGGGCGGGCACGACGTGACGGTGTACAACCGCACTCCGGCCAAGGCCGCCCAGTGGGTCAAGGACTACGCCGGCAGGTCCGCGCCAACCCCGCGCGAGGCCGCCCGGGACTGCGAATTCGTCATGATGTGCGTCGGCAACGACGACGATGTCCGCGCGGTCGCCTACGGCACGGATGGGGCGCTCGCCGGCCTGAAGCGGGGGGCAACGCTGGTGGACCACACCACGGCCTCGGCGATCGTGGCGCGCGAGCTGCATGCCCGGTGCAAGGAACAGGGGGTCGGCTTCGTCGATGCGCCGGTCTCCGGGGGTCAGGCCGGCGCGGTCAGCGGCCAGCTCGGGATCATGTGCGGCGGCGAGGAGCGCGACTTCGAGCGGGCGAAGCCGGTGCTGGACGTCTACGCCCGGATGTGCGTCCTGATCGGCGGTCCCGGCTCGGGCCAGCTCACCAAGATGGTCAACCAGGTGGCGATCGTCGGCCAGCTCCAGGGCCTCTCGGAGGCGCTCAATTTCGGAAAGCGCGCGGGCCTCGACATGGAGAAGGTGGTCTCGGTGATCTCCAAGGGGGCGGCGCAGTCCTGGCAGCTGGAAAACCGCTGGAAATCGATGGTCGAGGGCAGGTTCGAAGGTTTCGGCTTCGCCTCCGACTGGATGCGGAAGGACCTCAACATCGCGCTCGCCGAAGCGAAGAAGAACGGCGCCCACATGCCGGGCACCGCCCTGATCGAGCAGTACTACGGCCGCATCAGCGCCGCGGGACACGGCCGCTGGGACAACACGGCGCTGATCGATCTCCTCGCGCACGGTTAGGCAGGCTTGCGGTGCATCCATAATGGATGCATAATGGATGCACTGCAATGCCCGTGACACTGACCATCAAGCAGGTCCCTGACCGCGTCGCGGACAAGCTGCGACTGCGCGCGGCGGCGAGCCATCGCTCCCTCCAGGGTGAGCTGATGGCGATTCTCGAGGAAGCGGTCCTGCAGAGCGCTTCTCAGGCCCGGCAGCCCGAGCCGCCCTACGCGGTCAAGCCAAAGAGCAAAGGCTCCACGAAGGCCCTTCCCGCCCACGGCAGGCGCCTTGCGCTCAGTGAGCTGTGGGAGCGCGCCCGCCGCCTCGGCCCGCCCTCAAGGAGCGAGTCCGCCGCCCTCGTGAGAAAGCTGCGGGATGAGCGTTACGGTCGTTGACGCCTCAGCCGTCGCGGCGGTGCTCTTTGACGAGCCGGAGGCGGGGCCCGTCATCGCGGGCGCGAGCGGCCCGTTGCTTGCTCCCGGACTGCTGCGCTACGAACTGGCGAGCGTCTGCGAGTCCAAGCTCCGGAAGGATCCTGGACGGGCAAAGCTCACGCTGCAGCGCTACCAGCTCCTCCCCGGCCTGGACATCGAGTTCGCCGAGCCCGATTGGAACGCGCTGCCCCTCCTCGCCCGCCAGTGGGACCTGACGGCCTACGACGCCGCTTACCTGCAGCTCGCGCTCACGCGCAAGGCCTCGCTCGTCACGCTCGACGCCCGGCTCGCGCGCGCATTCGACAAGGCCGCCACACAAGAAAACCAATCGTGATCGTCGGGGTCGGGCCCGAGATCGGCTCTTACACTTCCTGCGGGCCGGCCACCCAACTGCTAATGGGTGCCGCCCCCTGCCAGCAAGGGCCGCAGCTCGCGCACATCGGTCACATCTTCCAGGGCGTTTACGCGCCGGATGATGTCTTTCGTCCTCTCGGCACCCAGCACGGCCTCCATCAGCTCCCGCGCCTTCGCATTCACGCTTGCGGTATCCATCGGGTTTTCCTTCGTGCCCGGGGCGTGGCGCGTGAAGTGGCTGACGGTACGGCCACCCTTCAGCGTCACTTCCACCAGTCCGCTGCGCGGCGCGGCGGGGTCCATCAGCTTGGGGTCCGCAATGAGCTGCACGCGCGCCTTCGCCGCGAGCACCTGCGGATCCTTCATGCGCTCGAATGAATGACTGTCCTCGAACGAGACGGCGCCCTTCACCAGCGCCAGCGCAATGATGTGCTGGCAGTTGATATCGGGCATGAAGCGGTCGTTGACGACGCGGGCCCCGTCCTCGGGCAGCCGCGCGACGATCCGCTCCACCTTGTCGGCCGTGAGGCCGTGCTCGCGGCGGAGCCTCAGGAACGCGTCGAGCGGCGCCTGGATCGGGTAGCCGACGGAGAACGGCTTGATCGCGGTCTCGGTGACGAAAAAGCGGCTGCCCAGCCCCGCCACCATCTCTTCCGGCTTCGGTTCGGTCGAGAGCGCCTGGAGCACGTTGTGCTCGCAATCGAACACGTCCCACACGCCGGAAAATCCCATCTGGGCCATGATCGCCGCGGTGACGCCGTTGCGTGCACCCATGCCGGAGAAATCGAAGGCCTTCTCCACGTGCTCGGCATCGCGCACCCAGCTCCAGATGCCTGATACCTGCTGCGCGGCATATGAAAGCGCGTGGCGCATGCCTTTCTCGTCGAGCCGCGCCAGCGCCGCCGCGGCCCCCACGGCGCCGAGCGTGGAACTGGTGCCCTCGGCGCTGCGATGCGATCCGCGCACGAGGTCCGGCCCAAGGGCAAGGAGAAACCTGCAGCAGAGGTCGTAGCCGAGCGTGACCGCGTTGACCAGCTCCGCGCCCGATCGCCCTTCGCGCTCGGCCATGGCAAGCGCCGCAGGCACGACCGCGGAGCCGGGGTGGGCCTTGGTCACGGGCTCGAAGTCATCGGTCTCGTCGGCATGGGCGAACATGCCGTTCGCCAGAGCGGAGTTGATGGCCGAAGTCCTGATTTCGGTGGTGAGGACGGTCGCTTCTTCGACCCCGCCCTGCGCCCGCGCGTAGCGGATCGCCATCTCGCCGGGCTTCATGTGGGATCCCGACACCATGGCTGCGAGCGTGTCGAGGATGCGGTGCCGGGCTTCCCGCGCCACCTCCGGCGGGAGTTGCCGCCCGCGCGCCTCCACCATGTAGCGCGCCAGCCGCCCCGTAATATCGGACGAAGAGGACACAGATACGCTCCTGTTTCAGTCAGCTTTCGGCCCGGACGGCACGTAGCGCGCCCAGTTCCTGAGATAAGTCCGATCGAGGACCGGCAACGCGGTCGGCCCCACCATGCCGGCGGCGAGCGCGAGAAGGATCAATGTCTCGCTGTGCAGCGAATAAGCCAGAGCCGCGAGCGCGGCGAAGGAACCGAAGCTCCAGTACACGATTCTCGGCTCGAGCGGGTGCACGTTCAGCCGGATCCGGCCGCCGCAGAACGAACAGTCGCTCTCCATGCGCGTGAAGATGGTTTGAACGAGCTTCCGGCTGCCTAGATCCTTGGAGCAAATCGGGCATCGGTAGTCCATCGCGGGTCCTCCTGTCCGTCACTGGCGCGCAAGGGCGGCGAGTACGCCCCGCAAGGCGTGCTCGACCGAGTTCCGCCGCACGGCTTCCCGGTCGCCGGAAAAGCGTTTTGCTTCCGAGCGCGGCGCGCCGCCTTTCATGGCCCAGGCGAAGCAGACCATTCCGACCGGCTTGTCGGGCGTGCCGCCGCTGGGGCCGGCGACGCCGCTCACCGCGACCGCAACCTGGGCGTGGGAGCGCGCGAGCGCGCCCTCGACCATCTCGCGCACGACTTCCTCGGAGACGGCACCGTGCCTGGCGAGCGTCGCTTCCTTCACGCCCAGCATCTCGCGCTTGGAGATGTAGGTATAGGTGACGAAGCCGCGCTCGAACCAGTCTGAGCTGCCCGGCACCATCGTCACCGCCTCGCTCACCCATCCGCCGGTGCACGATTCGGCCGTCGCGAGCATGAGGCTGCGACGCTTCAATTCAGCGCCCACCTCTTCGGCCAGGCGGTACAGTACGGGATCAGGCATAGGTCAGCTCCGGATCGATCAATCGAGCAGCCTCGTGGCCACCGCCAGCACGATCAACGTGTAAAACGCGGCGACGAGATCATCGAGCATGACCCCGAAACCGTTCCTGAAGGTGCGCTCGTAATAGCGGATCGGCGGCGGCTTGAGGATATCGAGCAGGCGGAACAGCAGGAACGCCGCCGCCTGCCAGGGAAGCGTCGCCGGGACGAAGAACAGCACCAGCAGGAACGCCACCGTCTCGTCCCACACCATGGCGCCGTGATCGGGCACGCCGATCGCGCGGCCGGTCACCTCGCACGCCCAGATTCCGAGAGCAAACAGGACCGCAAGCATCAGCAGAAACCCGATGGGGTCGAGTAGCGGTAAAAAGAGCCAGTAGACCGGCAGGGCGAGCAGCGTGCCCCATGTCCCCGGCGCCACCGGCGCGAGCCCGGTGCCAAGCCCGAACGCGATGAGATGCGCCGGATGCTTCAGCAGAAATCGCCACGATGGCCGCAGGACGAGGTCAGTGCTCATTGCGTTCCACCACTCGCAGTTCCACTCCCACCACCCCGCTCGCTGCGCGAGCACCCCGCCCGTCCCGCCGCGCTGCATCGCGGCGGTCGTTCGCCGGCTCGGAGACATGCTCCTCGAATTCCCGGCTCACCCTCAGGCAGGAGGGGAGTCATAGGCGGCCGTCCACCTCGATGCCGCGGTAGAGCCAGTCGACTTCCCAGGGGTTGTCCGGGTCGCGGCGCCGCGCGAGCTCGTTGCGCAGCTCGCGTGCGCCGCCGTCGACGTGAAAATACTCGCCGAAGAAGCGCGAGGACAGCACCACGCGCGCCGTGCGGTTCATCCGCTCGCGCTGGTACGCAAGGAAGGCGCGGGCGTAGTCTTCTCCCGCCGCAGCGACCTTCTCGGCCAGCACGACGCCGTCCTCGATCGCCATGTTTGCCCCCTGCGCGAGATACTGCAGCGTCGGGTGCGCGGCGTCGCCAAGGAGCGTCACGCGGCCGCGGGCCCAGTTCGTCACCGGGTCGCGGTCGTGCAGGACCCAGTTCCGGTCACGTCCGAAGTAGCGCAGCATGTCGCGCACCGGGGGCGCCGCGCGGGAAACCGCCTCCTCGAGCTCGTCCCATCCGCCGAAGTCCTTCTCGCCGCGGCGGAAACGGCGGCTCGAGACGGACGCGACGTTGTTCATGACTGCGCCCCCGCGCAGTCGGTATTGAACCAGGTGGAAGCTGGGGCCGACCCAGATCGTCATCGAATCGAGGTGGCTGCGGTCGATGATCTCGCCGGTCGGCACGACCCCGCGGTAGGTCACGTGCCCCGTCACGCGCGGCGCGCCGTCGCCGACGATCGCTGCGCGCGTGGGCGACCACAGGCCCTCCGCGCCGACGAGCGCCGCGCCCTCGTACTCGGCACCGTTCTCGCAGCGCACGATGACTGAGCTTCCGCGCTCCTCGAAGCCCGCCAGCCCGCGCGAGGCTTCCAGCGTGATCTCCTCGCGCCGCTTGCAGGCCTCGTAGATCTCCCCGTGGAGATCGCGCCGGTGGATGACGAAGTAGCGGTACTGGTAGCGCTCGCGAAACCTGTCTCCGAGCGTGATGCGCGAGATTTCCCGGTTCTCGATGGCGTCGACCATGATCAGCGCGTCGGGAAAGACCGAGTGCGGCTCGAGCGCCTTCAGCAGCCCCAGGCGGTCGAGCATGCGGCTCACGTTGGGCCCCATCTGGATGCCGTAGCCGATCTCGCCGAACTCCGGCGCCTTCTCCAGCACGCGCACGCGCCGGCCCTTGCGGGCGAGGGCAAGCGCCGCCGACAGCCCGCCGATGCCGCCGCCCGCGATCAGAATCGGAAGCCCGTTCACGGATCAGATCGAGAAATGTTCGTAGCCGCCGCGCGCAACCGTGATCGGCCTGCCCGTCGCATCGAGTACGGTGACCGCCGGCCCACCCCGCTTGCGCCGAACCATTCTACCGATGCGGGTGAGCCGCAGGCGCAGGCGCCGCGCAATGCGGGCGATCGCGTCGCGCCTGGCGCGTCCAGCCGTGAAGACGAGCTCATAGTCGTCGCCGCCTGCCAGCACAGCCTGTCGCGCCGCCGGCCGGTGCAGGTGCGGTTTCAGCGTCGCCGACGCCGGGATGCGCGCGAATTCCACCACCGCGGCAACGCCCGAGCGCTCGCAGATATGGCCGAGATCGGCGATGAGGCCGTCGGAAACGTCGATTGCGCTGCGCGCGATGCCGCGTAGCGCGATCCCCAGCCTGACCCGGGGCACCGGTACATCCAGCTTGAGCCGCAGCGCCCGCCTATCACGCGCGGCCAATCCCAGCCGACCTGCGGCAAGCGCGAGCGCCGCGTCGCCGAGCGTGCCCGAAACCCAGACGTCATCTCCTGCCCGGGCCCCATCGCGCCGCAAGGCGCGACCGCGCGGGACCTCCCCCACCACCTCCACGCAGATATCGAGCGGACCGCGCGTGGTGTCTCCGCCGACGAGGTCCACCCCGTAGCGGCGCGCGAGTCGCATGAAGCCGCGCGCGAAGGCGGCAAGCCAGCGTGCGTCGGCCCGCGGCAGTGCGAGCGCGAGAGTCGCCCAACGCGGTGTCGCGCCCATCGCCGCAATGTCCGAGAGGTTGACGGCGAGCGCCTTATGGCCCAGCCGCTCCGGATCCGCGGCCTCGTGAAAATGGCGCCCGGCGACCAGCATGTCGGTGGTGATCACCAGCTCGAATCCCGGCCGGGCGCGCACGATCGCGGCGTCGTCACCCACGCCGAGCACGGCATGCCGCGCCGGGTAGCTGAAGAAGCGCCGGATCAGCTCGAATTCGGAGAGCGGCATACGCCGATCGGCAATCGGTGATGGCTGAACGGGGTCGAGGGCCGGCAGCGCCGGAATTTCATCTTATTTGTCGCCCGCCGCCCGGCGCTGCGCGTCGAGCTTGGCCTGGGCCTCGTGCCACTTTTTCTTCAGCACGCTGGGAAACCAGAAATCCACCGCGGCGAAAGCGAAGAAGAACAGCGCGAGCCAGCGCACCGTATCGGCCGACAGGAACGCCCGGCCCTCGATCACGACGTAGAGCCCGAGGAAGGCGTTGATGACGCCCGCCAGGTAGAACAACATGATCCGTTTTCTGAGGCGTGGGTCCAACCGATACCCCCAAATGGAAAAAGCTCTTGTCAGTTGCGGTGACGCGCGTGGCAACGGTGTTTCATTTGCCTATTTCCTGTCGCCTGTTTGCCGCTCCGCCTTGCGCAGCTGCGCGGCAAGCTTGTCGAGCACGCCGTTCACGTACTTGTAGCCCTCGGTGCCGCCGTAGCTCTTCGCCAGCTCCACCGCCTCGTTGATCACCGCGCGATAGGGCACCTCCGGCTGGTGCGCAAGCTCGTAGCCCGCCAGGAGCAGGATCCCGCGCTCCACCGGGCTCAGCCGGGAGTACTCCCGGTCGAGATGCGGCGCGATCGCCCGCTCCAGCTCTGGCGCGGCCGCCACTGTGCCTTCCAGCAGCGCCCTGAAATAGCCGGCATCGACCTTGTCAAAGCCCTTGGCGTCGCCCAGCTGACGGGCGATGGTCGCCGGGTCGGTGCCGGCAAGCTGCCACTGGTAGAGGCCCTGCAGCGCGAACTCGCGCGCACGCCTGCGGCTGGTCTTCATTCCTCGCCCAGTTTTTTCAGCAGGTTGGCCATCTCGACGGCCGCGGCCGCGCAGTCCGCGCCTTTTTGCGCCGCGCGCGCGTCCGCCTGCTCGTCGTTTTCGGTGGTGAGGATGCCGTTGGCGACCGGCACGCCGGTGTCGAGCGCAACCGTGGTGATGCCGCCCGCCGACTCGTTGGCGACGATCTCGAAGTGATAGGTCTCGCCCCGGATCACCGCCCCAAGCGCGATCAGCGCATCATATTTTCCGGTGTTCGCCATCTTCTGCAGCGCGAGCGGCGCCTCCAGTGCGCCCGGCACCGTGACGACGCGGATGTCGGAGGCCGCCACGCCGTGCTTTCTCAGTGCGGCGTTGCAGGCGGCGAGGAGCGCTTCACCCACCTCCGGATTGAACCGGCTCACGACGATGCCGATCCGGAGTCCCTCTCCCTTCAGATCGGGTTCGAGCTTCTCCACGCTGCTCCGGTCCGCCATGTCCCGTCACTTCATTGCCTGTCCGTGGCGGGCGGCTGAAGGTAGCCGGTCACCTCCAGCCCGAATCCCGTCATGCTGGGCATCGGCCGCGGCTGCGCCATGAGCCGCATCTTCTTCACGCCCAGGTCCTTCAGGATCTGGGCGCCGATGCCGTAATTTCTCAGTGCCACGGCGGGCGCGGGCGCCGCGCCCTCGCGGGCCCGCGCATGCTCCAGCAGCTCCAACGCCGTTTCCTGGCCGTGCAGCAGCACGACGACCCCGCATTCGGCGCGGCTGACGGCGGCGAGCGCATCGTTGAAATTCCAGGAGTGCCGGGCGCTGCGCACGTCGAGGAGATCCATCACCGACAGCGGCTCGTGCACGCGGACGAGCACTTCTCTCGAAGGCCCGGGCGCGCCCTTCACCAGCGCGAGATGCGTGGATGCCCCCACCCGCTCGCTATAGACATGGAGCCGGAACCGCCCGTGCACGGTTTCGATATCGCGCACCGCCACCCGCGTCACCAGCGACTCGGTGCGGCTGCGGTACTCGATGAGATCGGCTATGGTGCCGATCCTCAACCGATGCCGGCCCGCAAACTCGATCAGGTCCGGCAGCCGTGCCATCTCGCCGTTGTCCTTGAGGATCTCGCAGATCACCGCCGCCGGGGCGAGGCCCGCCAGGCGCGCTAGGTCGCAGCCCGCCTCGGTGTGGCCCGCGCGCGCCAGCACCCCGCCCTCCTGCGCCATGAGCGGGAAGATGTGGCCGGGCTGCACGAGGTCGGAAGGCGCGGCATCGGGCCGGATCGCGACCTGCACGGTGTGCGCCCGGTCCGCGGCGGAAATGCCGGTGGTGACCCCTTTCGCGGCCTCGATGGATACGGTGAAGTTGGTGCCGAGCGGCGAGCGGTTGATCGCGGTCATGGGCGAGAGGTTGAGCGCGCGGCACTTCTCCGCCGTCAGCGTGAGACAGATCAGCCCGCGACCGAAGCGCGCCATGAAGTTGACCGCCTCGGGCGTGACGAACTCGGCCGCGATCAGGAGGTCGCCCTCGTTCTCGCGATCCGCCTCGTCCACCAGCACAGCCATCCTGCCGGTCTTGATGTCGGCGATGACGTCGGTGATCGGGCTGATGCCCGTTTCCTGCCTCGAGCTCATTTCGCCAGCCGCTCGGCGTAACGTGCAAGCATATCCACCTCCAGGTTGACCTTGTCGCCTCCACGCAGCGCCCCGAGATTGCTCGCCGCGAGCGTATGCGGGATGAGGTTCACCTCGAACACCGCGCCATCGACCTCGTTCACGGTCAGGCTCACGCCGTTGACCGCGATCGAGCCCTTGCGCGCCACGTACTTCGCGAGAGCCTTCGGGACTGCTACCGCGAGCAGCCGGTTGCGGCCCGCGGCCTTCGTTCGCACCACCGTTCCCACTCCGTCCACGTGCCCGCCTACCAGGTGGCCTCCCAGCCGATCCGACAGCCGCATCGCCTTTTCCAGGTTGACACGGTCGCGCGCCGCAAACCCTGTGGTGCAGGCAAGCGTCGCGCGCGAGACGTCGGCCTGGAACGTTCGCCCCTTGCGCGCGACGACCGTCAGACACGCGCCGTTTACCGCAATGCTGTCGCCCACCGCCACGTTCCTGAGACCCAGGCGCCCGGCGTCCACCACGATCCGCAAACCCCCGCGCACCGGCTTCGCCTCGCGCACCGTGCCCACCGCCGCGACGATCCCGGAGAACATTATACGAACCTCGCCACCACGCGAATATCGGACCCTATCATCCTCAAGTCGCGCACCTCGAGCCGCCTGCGCCCCTCGAGATCGACGAGCTCGGGAAGGTGGAACATGCCCTGCGCGGCATCCCCGATGATGCTCGGCGCGAGATAGGCCACCAGCTCGTCCACCAGCCCCTCGGCAAGCAGCGACCCGTTCAGCCGGAAGCCGCCTTCCACGTGCACCTCGTTCAGCTCGCGGCGCGCGAGCTCCCGGAAGAGGTCGCCCAGCTCGACCTTGCCCGCGCTGTTCGGCAGCACGATCACTTCCGCCCCCTTTGCCTCCAGCGCGGCGATGCGGGCGCGGTCCTCGCGCGCGGCCGCCACCAGCACGCCGCCGCCCTCGAGTATCCTTGCCGTCGGCGGCGTCTCCAGCCGGCTGTCCACCACCACGCGCAGCGGCTGGCGCGGCGTCGCCACCTCGCGCACGGTCAGCCTCGGGTTGTCCTCCCGCACGGTGCCGAAGCCGGTAAGCACTGCGCACGCCCGCGCCCGCCAGTGATGCCCGTCGCGCCGCGCGGCTTCGCCGGTAATCCACTGGCTCTTGCCGTTCACGAGCGCGGTCTTGCCGTCGAGGCTCGCCGCGAGCTTCATCCGTACCCACGGGCGGCCGCGCGTCATGCGCGACACGAAGCCCACATTCAGCTCGCGCGCCTCGTTCTCGTGCAGCCCGCACGCGACGTCGATGCCCTTCGCGCGCAGGAGCGAGAGCCCCTTGCCCGCAACCAAAGGGTTGGGATCCTCGAGCGCGGTAACGACCCGCGCGACGCCCGCCTGGATCAGCGCCTCCGCGCACGGACCCGTTCGCCCCTGGTGCACGCACGGCTCGAGCGACACGTAGGCGGTGGCGCCGCGCGCGCGCGCGCCGGCGGCGGCGAGCGCATTGATTTCCGCGTGCGGGGCGCCGGCCCGCTCGTGCCAGCCCTCGCCCGCGACCGCTCCCTCGCGCACGATCACGCACCCCACCCGCGGATTGGGCGTCGCGGTGTAGAGTCCGCGCTCCGCGAGCTCGAGCGCGCGGGCCATGAATCGATGATCGTCGGGAGTGAACACGGTGACGACGGAACTCGTCACTTCTCCTTGGCGGGGCGCTGGACTTCCTTGATCGCGTCCTGGAAGTCGTCCACGCCCTCGAAGCTGCGGTAGACGGAGGCGAAGCGGATGTAGGCGACCTGGTCGAGCCTGCGCAGCTCGCGCATCACCATCTCGCCGATGCGCCGCGACTGGATCTCGCGCTCGCCCAGCGCCAGCACGTCCTGGGTGACGGTCGCGATCGCCTCGTCCACCAGCTGCGTCGGCACCGCCCGCTTGTGCAGCGCGCGCATGAAGCCGGTGCGGAGCTTCTCCAGGTCGAATTCGGCGCGGCTGCCGTCCTGCTTGACCACCTGCGGCATCCGCAGCTCCACCGTCTCGTAAGTCGTGAAGCGCTTGTTGCACGCGGCGCACTTGCGGCGGCGCCGGATGCTGTCGCCGTCATCGCTGTCCCGGGAGTCGATGACCTGGGTGTCGGCGGATTTGCAGAACGGGCATTTCATCTACATGCGAGAGGAGCGGGGCGAGAGGTGTGAGGTGTCAATTCGGAATCCAGGCGCAGGTCTGACTCCTCTCTCCTATCCCCTCTCTCCTCTCTCCTATTCGTACACCGGAAACTTCGCGCACAGCTTCTTCACTTCGCCCGCGACGCGCTTGAGGACCTTCTCGTCCGCCGGGGCATCGAGCACATCGGCGATCAGGTTGGCAAGGGCCTCGGCCTCGAGCTCCTTCAAGCCGCGCGTGGTCATCGCCGGAGAGCCGATGCGTATGCCGCTTGCGACGGTCGGCTTCTGCGGATCGTTGGGCACGGCGTTCTTGTTCACCGTGATGTTGGCGGAGCCCAGCGCCGCCTCGGCCTCGCGCCCGGTCAGCTTCTTCCCGCGCAGGTCGAGCAGGAACATGTGGCATTCGGTGCGGCCGGAGACGACGCGGTAGCCGCGCTCCTGCAGGGTCTTCGCCATGACGCGGGCGTTGTCGAGCACTTGCTCCTGGTAGTCCCTGAAGCCCTTCGACATCGCTTCCTTGAGCGCGACCGCCTTGGCGGCGATGATATGCATCAGCGGCCCCCCCTGGATCATCGGGAACACCGCGGAGTTGAGCACCTTCTCGTGCTCGGCGTTGGCGAGGATCAGGCCGCCGCGCGGCCCGCGCAGGGTCTTGTGCGTGGTGGTGGTCACGAAATCCGCGATGCCGATCGGGCTCGGATAGAGCCCGGCCGCGATCAGTCCCGCGTAGTGGGCGATATCGGCCATGAGCAGGGCGCCGGCCTTGTCCGCGATCGCCCGGAACCGCTTCCAGTCGATCACCAGGGAGTAGGCGGACGCGCCGGTGACGATCAGCTTGGGCTTCTTGACGTGGGCGAGCTCTTCGACCTGCGCGTAGTCGATCTCCTCGGTGGCGCTGTCGAGCCCGTAGGCGACCGCGTCGAAGTAGCGCCCGCTCAGGTTCACCCGCGCGCCGTGCGTGAGATGCCCGCCGGCGTCGAGCGCCATGCCCAGAATGACGTCGCCGGGATGCAGCGCGGCCGCGTAGACCGCCTGGTTGGCCTGCGCGCCGGAATGCGGCTGCACGTTGGCATAGCCGGCGCGGAACAGCTTCTTCGCGCGGTCGATCGCGAGCTGCTCGGCGACGTCGACGTTCTCGCAGCCACCGTAGTAGCGCCGTCCGGGGTAGCCCTCGGCGTACTTATTGGTGAGCACCGAGCCCTGCGCCTGCAGCACGCGGGGGCTCGCGTAATTCTCGGAGGCGATCAGCTCGAGGTGGTCCTCCTGGCGCTCATCTTCCTTCGTGATGGCTCCCCACAACTCCGCGTCGAAGCGCTCGATGGTGTCCTTGCGCGAGTACATGGCTGGCGGCCGCCCGTGTTGATTTTAGCACCGTATCATTCACCCGCGATGGTCATGCGCTCGACCAGGATGGAACCGCATTGACGCGAGCCGCGGCGCACGACGTCGCTCCCGACCGCGACGATGCCGCGGAAGATGTCCTTCAGGTTGCCGGCGACGGTGATCTCCTGCACCGGATAGGCGATCTCGCCCAGCTCCACCCAGAAGCCCGCGGCCCCGCGCGAGTAATCGCCGGTCACCGGGTTCACCCCGTGCCCCAGCAGCTCGGTCACGAGCAGTCCCTCCCCCATCGATCTCAGCAGGCCGCGGAAGTCGCTCCCGGTATCGCGCAGGATCAGGTTGTGATTGCCGCCGGCATTGCCGGTGGATTTCAATCCCAGCTTGCGCGCCGAGTAGCTGCCGAGAAAATATCCCTGCAGCACGCCGCCGCGCACGACTTCGCGCGAATGCGTCGCCACGCCTTCCTCGTCGAACGGCGCGCTGGCGAGGCCCTTCGCCACGTGCGGCAGCTCGCTCACGTTGACCGCCGGCGCAAACACCTGCGTGCCGGCGCTGTCGAGCAGGAACGAGGACTTGCGATAGAGGTTGCCGCCGGAGACCGCCGAGACGAAATGCCCGAGCAGGCCCGCCGCGACCGGCGCCTCGAACAGCACCGGAGCCTGCGTGGTCGCGATCTTGCGCGCGCCGAGGCGGCGCACCGCGCGCTCGCCGGCGCGGCGCCCCACGCTTGCGGTGTCGGGCAGGTCGGCGGCATCGCGGCTCGTCTCGTACCAGTCGTCGCGCTGCATCTCGTCGTTCTTTCCCGCAATGAGCGCACACCACACGCCATGGCGCGAGCTGGGAAATCCGTCCAGGAAGCCGAGCGAGTTGCCGTAGATGAAATGCGAGCCCTGCGTCGAGACCGTGGCGCCCTCCGAGTTGGCAAGGCGCTTGTCCACCGCGAAGCCGGCCGCCTCGCAGGCCTGCGCAAGCTCGATCGCGCGCTCCACCGGCAGGTCCCGCGGATGCCACAGGTCGAGATCGGGGACCCCGCGCGCGAGCAGCTCCTCGTCCGCGAGCCCGGCGCAATCGTCCGCCGCCGTGAAGCGCGCGATGGAGAGCGCGGCATCCACGGTGTCGCGCACCGCCTGCGGCGTGAAATCGGTGGTGCTGGCGTGACCCCTCTGCTTGCCGAGATAGACGGTGAGGCCGATGCCCTTCTCGCGGTTGTACTCGATGGTTTCAACCTCGCCCCGCCGCACCGTCACCGTCTGCCCTACGCCCTCGCTCACCTCCGTCTCGGCGGCGCTGGCGCCGCGGCTCGCGGCGTAATCGAGCACCTCGCGCGCGAGCTGCCGGAGCCGGTCGGTGTTGTAGGAAAAATGCGAGTCGGGCATCGGCGACTTCTAATGGAACTGAATGGATGAGGGGGCGATATCATAGCAGCTTGCCCATGCGCAGTGACGAGAAACGAGTGACGAGCGGCGAGGGAAAGCCGAGCAAGACGCAACGCAAGCAGCAAGTGCACGAGCTGCAGGCGCTGGGGGAAGCACTGGTCGCGTTGAACGAGGAGCAGCTCGCGCGAATCGAGCTTCCCGAGCGGCTGCGCGACGCATTAATGGAAGCGCGGCGCATCACCGCCTTCGAGGCGAAGCGGCGCCAGCTCCAGTACATCGGCAAGCTCATGCGCAACGTCGAGGCGGGGCCGATCCGCGCGGCGCTCGACGCGGCGCTCGCGCGCTCGCAGCGCGAGGCCGCGGCGCACAAGCGCACCGAGGCCTGGCGCGAGCGGCTGCTGTCCGCTCCCGAGGCGGTCGGCGAGCTGCTCGCCGAGTACCCCGGGGCGGACGGCCGGCGACTGCGCGCTCTGGTGCGCGCCGCGCTGCGCGAGCGCGCGGAGGGCCGCCCGCCGCGCGCCTACAGGGCTCTCTACCAGGCACTGCGTGTCCTGCTAGAGAGCCCGTGACGAATACGGGTGACGAATAATGGTGACGAGATGAAGGTGACGAACAGCAGTAGCAAGTCGTACCGTCACCCGTACCTCGTCACCCGTACCTCGTCACCATTTCTCGTCACTTCTCGCTGATATACTTTCCCGTCATGTCCGCCGCAAGAGAAGAGCTGGTCGTTGGATTGGTTTCCATCAGCGATCGCGCCTCGCAAGGCGTCTACAGGGACGAGGGCCTGCCGGCGCTCGAGGAATGGCTGGCAAGAGCGGTCGCGTCGCCGCCGGTGCGCGTCGTGACGCGGCTGATCCCCGATGAACGGCCCGCGATCGAGGGAGCGTTGAAGGAGCTGGTGGACCGGGAGGGCTGCCATCTTGTCCTCACCACCGGCGGCACCGGCCCGGCGCCGCGCGACGTGACGCCCGAAGCCACGCTCGCCGTCGCCGACCGGGAGATGCCCGGATTCGGCGAGCAGATGCGGCAGGTGAGCCTGCGGTTCGTGCCGACCGCGATCCTGTCGCGGCAGGTCGGCGTGATCCGCGGACAGGCGCTGATCCTGAACCTTCCCGGGCAGCCGAAAGCGATCAAGGAAACGCTCGAAGGCGTCAAGGACGAAGGCGGCAAGACCATCGTCAACGGCGTGTTCGCCGCCGTGCCCTACTGCATCGACTTGATCGGCGGGCCCTACGTCGAGACCCACGAAGCCGTCGTAAAGGCCTTTCGCCCGAAGTCGGCGATCCGCCCGAAAACCGGAAGATAGCCGCCGCCACAGGCGGGGCAACGATTGAGAGGCCGGGAGCGCCCGTGCATACCGAAAAGATCACCGTGCGCGTCACGGAAACCAGGCAGACGCTGGAGGTCGTGGTGTTCAGCAAGCGGCCCGAAGTGATCGAAGTGGTGATCGGCGAAGGCGTGCACAGCATGAAATGCGCGCTGACGCCGACGCGCAACGGCCTCGCCTACGCGGGCTCGGTCATGGGGCGGGAAATCGTGTACGAGCGCAGTCGCGAGCAGGTCCAGGCCGATATCGACCGCTTTAACCCGACGCTGCGCAAGCCCGGCCGGCGCTGAATGGAAAAGCTGCTCGAAGCGATCGAGATCGAAACCGGGACGAGCCCCGCGGCAAGCGTGATCTGGATGCACGGCCTCGGCGCCGACGGCAACGATTTCGTGCCGGTTGTGGACGAGCTTGGGCTCGACGCGACGCCGGCAATCCGGTTCGTTTTTCCCCACGCGCCGATGCGGCCGGTGACGATCAACAACGGCTTCGTCATGCGCGCCTGGTACGACGTCTTGCTCGGCGATCTCGAGGGCAATAGCCGCCGCGCCGACGAGCGGGGCGTGCGCGAATCGCAGGCGCAAATCGCCGCGCTGATCGGGCGCGAGGCGAAGCGCGGCATCGGGCCGGAGCACGTCGTGCTTGCGGGCTTCTCGCAAGGCGGCGCCGTCGCCCTGCAAACCGGGCTGCGCTACCCGCGGAAGCTGGCGGGAGTGATGGCCCTTTCCACCTACCTTCCGCTCGCCGACACCCTCGCGACGGAAGCCGCGCCCGCCAACAAGGCGACGCCCATATTCATGGCGCACGGCATCTACGACCCCCTCATACCGCTCGCGATGGGCGCCGGCTCCATGGCCTTGCTGGCCGGGCTCGGGTACAGCGTCGAGTGGCGGCAGTACCCCATGCCGCACTCGGTGTGCCCCGAGGAGATCGAGGACATCGGCGCGTGGCTGCGCAGGGTCCTGTAAGCGTGACCGGCCCGCTCGCCGGAGTGCGCATCATCGACCTCACCACGGTCGTGATGGGCCCCTTCGCGACCCAGATCCTCGCCGACCTCGGCGCGGACGTCGTCAAGGTCGAGCCGCCGGAGGGCGACGTGCTGCGCCACATCGCGCCCATGCGCAACCCCGGCATGGGCCACATCTTTCTTCACCACAACCGCAACAAGCGCTCGCTCGTGCTCGATCTCAAGCAGCCGGCCGGGCGCGATGCGCTGCTGCGGCTCGCCCGGCCCGCCGACGTCCTCATCTACAACGTCCGGCCGCAGGCGATGCGGCGGCTGCACCTCGGCTACGACGACGTGGCGGCCGTCAACCCGCGCATCATCTACGTCGGCGCCTACGGCTACGGCGAGGGCGGGCGCTACGCCGGGCAGCCTGCGTATGACGATCTCATCCAGGGCATGGCGGGGCTGCCCTCGATCTTCGCGGACGCGGGCGCGGACCGGCCGCGCTACGTGCCGACCGCGATCTCCGACCGCATCACGGGCCTCGCCGCGGTCAACGCCGTGACGGCGGCGCTGTTCTCGCGCGAGCGCACCGGAAGCGGGCAGGCGGTCGAGGTGCCGATGTTCGAGACGCTCGCCCACATGGTGCTCGGCGACCACATGGCCGGGCGCACTTTCGAGCCGCCGCTCACGCCGTTCCGCTACGAGCGCATGCTGGCGCCGCACCGCGCGCCGTACGCGACGAAGGACGGCTACGTGTGCGTCCTGATCTACAACGACAAGCACTGGCGCAGCTTCTTCAAGCTGATCGGGCGCGAGGAGATGTTCCGGTCCGACCCGCGCTTCGCGAGCCAGGAGGCGCGCTCCCGCAATATCGGCGAAGTCTACGCGTTCGTCGCCGGCGAGATGGTGAAGCGCACCAGCGCCGAGTGGCTGCGGCTGCTGAAGGAGGCCGACATACCCGTGGCGCCGCTCAACTCGATCGAGGACATCCTCGCCGACCCGCACCTGCGGGAATCGGGGTTCTTCGAAACGATCGAGCACCCGACCGAGGGCCGGCTGCGCATGATGGCGGCGCCGGGCGCGTGGTCGCATATGCCGGCGGGCAGGCTCCGCCCCGCGCCGCGTCTCGGCGAGCACAGCATCGAGATTCTGCGCGAAGCAGGGTACGCCGACGCCGAGATCGATGCGTTGATTGCGAGCGGCGTGACCCGCATGCCCTGAAGCCGACGGCTCGCGGGCCGCCCGCGGTCAAGCAGCTTGTTCCGCGACCTTGTACCGGGCCCAGTCGAAATCCTCGCCGCCCTCGGCCAGCCGGATCGGCGTCAGCCGATAGGATTTCTCGCTCACCATCATGTGGAGGCCGTCGCGGCCGTTGAAGAGGCCGTTGCGCATGATGATGCCGACCTCGCCCTTGGCGTCGGGCCCGGTCGGCAGCAGGATCGCCCGCTCCGCTTCGCGGTCGGCGGCCGTGAAGGACAGCGTCTGGGCGAGCGAGATCCTGACCGGGATCGCGGTCCGGGTCAGGACCTGGATTCCGACGTGACGGTGCTGCTGCTCGTCGCGCACGATGCGGCGGATGAGGCCGATGCCCCGGTGGCGGGACGCCTCGCTCTGGATCCCGATCAGCGTGCCGACCTTGATCCAGTCGCTTGCTACCGTGGGGATGACCGCGCCGTAGCCGCCATCGCTCACGTCCTCCACGATCCAGCTTTCCCCGGAGCCCGCGGGCTGGCTCAAGCTGAAGTCGAGCGTATCGTCCTCGGAGGGCTCGAGCGTCTTGAGGATGTCCCGGAGCCCCGGCACCACCGTGATGCGGCCGGCGGAGGGGCGCCGCTCGGAGCTGCGCGCCGGCGGCTTCTCCGACCAGTACTGGGCGAGATGCCGCAGCGCGCCGATCACGTTGTCCTTGCCGTAGTCGCCGCCGAGATTGACGCCCTGCGGCACCGCGCCCGATTGCTGGATTCTCCCCATCAGCTGGTTCAGATCCGCCAGCCCATTGCCGGCGCCGAAGTAGCGCAGCGTGGGCCTGGCTGCCGCGCCCTTGAACATCCGCACCGCCGGGCCGGGAGACGCCAGATCGACGAAATGAGTGCAGCCCTCCGGCTTGCCTGAAATCCGGAATGTGGCCGCAAGACGCGCCGCCGCGCGCTCGGCGATTTCCTGCCGCAGCGGCGGCAGGCCCTCGGGCGAGGAAGCCGAGAACATCATCGCGGTGAGAAATTCGCGCCGCACGGTGCTCTCGCCCGGGGTGCCGGAATAGAGCGCAACCGCGCCGTCGGCAAACCCTCTCTGCTCGGCGATCGCGTAGGTCTGCGCGAGCTCCGCCCAGATGCGCCGCTCGACGGGGCCGTAGCGCAGCAACCGCCACTTGAGCTGGTACGTGAGCGCCCGGATCGCGCGGGCGACGATCAGCGGCAGGCTCTTCCTGACGATGGTCATGCCGATCAGCCCGTCCTCGTACTGCTTGACGCAGCGGAGGTAGCCGTCGCCCAGCTGGCGCCACAGGCCGAAGTTCGCGTTCCACAGCCGGTTCTCCTGGAACTTCTGCAGGCGCGGCATCGCAAGATAGTCCTGCGACAGCTTGCGCGCATGGTTCCTTGCCGCCGCGTCGAGGAGGTCGATGTTCTCGAAGCGCTGGTTGAGCTTGAACTCGCCGGTCTGGTTGATCGAGTCGAGCCAGTAAATGATCTCCTCGAGCGCCTTGGCGGGGTCGTTCGACGGCAGCGCGTCGATGATCTCGCGCGCCCGTTTCGCGTCGGACATGGGGTGATCGACCCGCCCCCCCAGCCAGCTCATTGCCATGCGCTCACCTAAGAGCCCCTAACACAATGAAACACACGTGCGTTGCGAGCCAAAATCGGTGATGACGCGAAGCGAGGTGCAGCCAATAAGTCGATATTGGCAAGCCGAGCGACAAAGTCAGCGCCGATTTTGGCCGCAACCCCGGCACAAGCATCAGAATATCCAAAGGCACCTCTGGGGCTGGCACGAGTTTTGGCCCATGGCTTTGTCGCAAGTCCCTTGCTTAGTCGGTCTAAGCGGCGGGCCTTGCTTCGCGCCCTGAGCCAAAATCGTGCCAGCGCATCGCGCGTTTCATTGTGTTAGGGGCTCTAGTCACCCGGCCTGCTGCGTGACCTTGAACCTCGCCCAGTAAAAGTCGTCGCCGGACTCGAGCGTGCGCAGGGGCTCGAGCCGGTAGTTGCGGCGCTGCAGCGTCATCTCGAGGCTGTCGCGGCCATTGAAGATGCCCTCGCGCAGCAGCACCTCGACCTCGCCCCGGGCATCGGGCTTGACGGTGAGGAGTATCGCCGTCTCCTCCCGCAGGTCGAAGTTGAGCGCCGACATCGTATTGGCCTTTGAGATCGTGATCGGGACGGCGGTCTTCGTCAGCACCTGGATGCCGACCCGCCGCTGCTGATGCGCGTCGCGCGTGATGCGGCGGATGACTCCGATGCTCAGGTACTCGGAGGTCTCGCTCTTCATCCCGATCAGCGCGCCGACCTTGACCCAGTCGATCTTCTGGGGCGGGACGATCGCGCCGCAGCCGCTGTCGCTCACGTTTTCGACGATCCAGCTCTCGGCGGTCGGATTCCCGCTGAATTCCATCGTGCTGACGGTGGCGGACGGGTTGAGCATGCGGAACACCTGGTCTGCCCCGGGCACTACCGTGATGCGGGCGGCGGTCGGCCGGCGCTCCGAGCTGCGTGCCGGCGGCGTGCCGGACCAGTACTGGGCAAGGTGCTTCAGCACCGGGATGACGTCATCCTTGTGGCAGTTCGTGCCGAGGCCGTAATCATGCGTGACGCCGCCGCGCGCGGCGACCTGCTCCATCAGGCGGTCGAGCCCGGCAAGGGCTTTGCCGGCGCCAAAGTAAAGGAGCCCGGTTTCCGCGGCACCCGGCACCAGTCGCGCCGGCGGCCGGGGCGCCGCGAGATCGAAGCTGTGGGTGCAGCCCCTGGCTTCCGTCGACAGCCGGAACGACTCCGCGAAGTGCGCGACGGTGCGCTCGGCGATCTGCTGCTGGACCGGCGCCAGGCCGTCGAGCGACGAAGCGGGAAGCATCAGCGCCTTGAGAAACTCGTGTTTCACCGTCGTCTTGGGGTGGGGAACGGGATAGATTGCGATCGCCTTCCCGGACAGGTCCTTTTCCTCCGCAAAGCGATGGAGCAGCGCGAGGTGGGTCCATATCCGCCGTTCGACGAGCCCGTAGCGCAGCAGCGTCCATTTCAGCTGCATGGCGAGCGCGCGCAGCGCGCGCGCGACGATCGCCGGCAGCACCCTCTCGGCAGCGGACGCGCCTTCGAATCCGCCCACGCATTCCTTGATGCACCGGACATAGGCTTCGCCCAGCTCCTTGTAATAGCCGAACGCCGCGTTCCACAGCCGGTTTTCCTGGAACTTCTGCACGCGCGGCGTGGAGAGGTACTGCTGCGTAAGCTCCTGCTGGTGGCGCCGCGCCGCGCCGTCGAGGAGATCCACGCACTCGTAGCGCCGGTCGACCTTGAAGCCGTCGGCCTGGTTGAGGGACTCGAGCCACTCGGCGATTTTCTCGAGCGCCATGGTCGCGTCCTGGTCCGGCAGCTCCGCCACGACCTGGCGCGCCTGCACCGGGTTCGCCATCGGATGGTCAACGCCCACGGGCCACTTGAGTGCCATGCGCTTGCTTGAGTCGCTTCGTCCGGGCAGACCGGGTTACGGAAGATCGATTGTAGTGCACTCGCGCCGCGTGCAAAAGGCACGATTTCCCGACCCGAACGGCTCCGTCAGTCCGCGTGCTTCAGGGCTGCGGCGCGGCCGCGCGCGACGTCCAGCCCCGAAAGTATCGCGATCCCGATGACGAAGAATGCGCCGGTCACCAGCATCGCGACGCGATGGTTGCCGAGCGTCGCCCATGTCACGGCGCCGTAGGTCACGGGCCCGAGAATCGCCGAGAGCTTCACCGCGAGCCCCCACAGGCCGAAGAATTCGGCGGTGCGCGCGCGCGGGCTGAAGTAGCCGACCAGGGCGCGGCCCGCCGACTGGCTCGAGCCAAGGCACAGCCCGACGATGTTCGCGACGATCCAGAACAATGCCGCCCCCTCTGCGAGCCATGCCAGCACCACGGCAAGCAACCAGCCGCTCATCGTGATCATCAGCGTGGGCACGTGGCCGATGCGGTCCTGCACGTGCCCGAACGCAAAGGCGCCCGCGGCCGCGGTGACGTTCACCACCAGGATCAGGAAGAGCGTGTCGCGAGTGGTGAATGCCATGACTTCCTGGGCGTACACGGCGGCGAGCGCAACCACGGTCTGGATGCCGGCCTGGTAGAACACGACGCACACCAGAAAGCGCCACAGGTCCACGTGGCGGCGCGCTTCGCTCACCGAATCCAGGACCCGCGCGAAGGCGCTCCTAACGATACCGGACGCCCCCGCGACCGGTTGCGCCCGCTCCCGCAGGAACATGAACGTGGGCAGGCTCGCGAGGGCGAACAGGGCCGCAGTGATCAGCATGGTCACGGGCACGAACTCGGCGGCAGTCGCGCCGCGCGCCTGCGCGAGCGTCACGTAGACGAGACACGCCCCGAGCGCGACGAGGCCGCCCAGATAGCCCAGGCTCCAGCCCCATCCCGACACCTTCCCCATCGCCTCGCCGCGCGCGATCTCCGGCAGAAACGCCGCGATCAGGTTCTCGCCGCTGCCGAAGAAGAAATTGGAGAGGATCACCAGCGTAATCCCGAGCGCGAGCTCGCCCTCCCCGACCAGCGCCAGCCCCGCGGTGAAGACGACGCATCCCACGGTGGTGAAGAGCAGCAATCGCTTCTTCGCCGCGTGCACATCGGCATAGGCACCGACCACCGGAGCGGTCACCACGATGAGCGCATAGGAGACCGCGAGCGCCGCGGTCCAGGCAAACGTCGCCCACGGCGCGTTGCCCGCCACCACGGCGACGAAATAGGCGTTGAAGACCGCGGTGATGACGACGGTGGTGTAGCCGGAGTTGGCGAAGTCGTACATCGCCCACGAAAACACCTCGCGGCGGCTCACGCCCGGCGCGAGGATTTCTCCTGTCAAGGAACGGTTCAAGTGAGCTTTCCGTGGACGAACCTGCTCACACCGTTCAAGTCACGCTCCATCATGTCACGCACGACCGCGTCACGCCGCATGAGGTCACGCCTCATCAAGTAATTCCGCGCCGCTTCAACTCCCGCTGCTGCTCCTCGCTGTAGCCGAGCGCGGCAAGCACCTCCGCCGTGTGTTCGCCCAGCGCGGGACCGATCCAATTCGTGCTGCCCGGCGTCTCCGACAGCTTGGGCACGATGCCCGGCAGCTTGAGCTTCCTTCCGTCCCCGAGCGTGAACTGCTGGATCATCCCGCGCAGTGCATATTGCGGATCGCGCGCGATGTCCGCGATGTCGTAGATCTTGCTCGCCGGCACATCCGCCTTCTCCAGCACCTGCAGCACGTGCTCCAGGTCGTGCGCGGCGACCCAGTCGCCGATCACCTTCTCGATTTCATCGGTGCGCGCGACGCGCCCATCGTTGTGCGCGAGCGCGGGATCGTTCGCGAGACCGGGCCGGCCGATCGCGTTCATCATGCGCTTGAAGATCGGGTCCGCGTTCGCGCCGATCACGACGTACTTGTCGTCGCGCGTGACGTAGGTGTTGGAGGGCACGATGCCGGGGAGAGACGCGCCGCTCCTCTCGCGCACGAAGCCGAACATGTCGTATTCGGGCAGCACGCTCTCCATCATGTTGAACACCGCTTCGTAGAGCGCGACGTCCACGTACTGGCCGCGGCCGCCGTTGACGTTGCGGTGGTGGAGCGCCATCAACGCGCCGATCACGCCGTGCAGGGCGGCGATCGAGTCCCCGATCGAGACGCCGACGCGCACCGGCGGCCGGTCGGGGTAACCCGTGACGTAGCGCATCCCTCCCATCGATTCGCCGATGGCGCCGAAGCCGGGGCGGTCGCGATACGGCCCGGTCTGCCCGAATCCGGAGAGCCGCACCATGACGAGCCCGGGATTCAGTTTCGAGAGCCGCTCCCAGCCGAGCCCCCATTTCTCCATCGCGCCGGGGCGGAAGTTCTCGACGACGACGTCCGCGCCGGCTGCGAGCTTGCGCACGATTTCCTGCGCTTCCGCGTGCTTGAGATCGAGCGTCACCGACTTCTTGTTGCGCGCCTGCGCGTACCACCACAGCGACGTGCCCTGGTGGAGCTTCCGCCATTTCCTCAGGGGGTCGCCCGCGCCGGGCTGCTCGATCTTGATCACCTCCGCCCCGAATTCGGCGAGCAGGCGCGCGCAGAACGGCCCGGCGATGAGCGTGCCGAGCTCGATGACCTTGATGCCTTGAAGCGGAAGCGGTTTCGCGTCGCTCACGTCGACCACGCGCCGGCGAAGAAGAATGCGCGGAAAGCGGGAATTTCCATCAATTGTCGGCGATCGGCACCGTTGTCGGGCCCGAGCGACAGAAAAACGTGCTGCGCCTCAGCCAGATGTGCCGCGCGAGAAATAGTTCCGTCTCTTTGCGGCGACAGCTTGGCCGCCACGGCAATGCCGGTGGCATCGACAACCCGTTGAAACCCATAGCTAATCCGTTCTGGCACGGCTCATGCTAGACAACCAGCACTAGGACTGTGTCGGCCGCATCATACCCGGCGCGGTTCTATCCCTCCCCTGTTTCCCCCGGCATATGCCGGGGTCTTTTTGTACGCATCGCTCACCGCGGGTCGATCGGCGTCTTCGGCTTCACGCCCACCAGCATTTCCAGATAGGACGCCATCGCGAAAAGCTTCGCCTCGCTGCGCGGCGGCCCCACCAGCTGCAATCCGATCGGCAGGCCGGAAGCGGTGAAGCCGCCGGGCAGCGCGATCACCGGGCAGGCGGTGACGGTGATGCCAAGGGTCAGGGCGAGCCAGCCCATATAGCCTTCGAAGCGGACGCCGTCCACCTCCTCGACGTAGCGCCGATTGACGTCGAACGGCGGACAGGTCACCGCCGGGCAGATCAGGAGGTCGTAGTTCCCGAACCACTTCGCCGTGCGCCGGATCAGCTCGCCCTGGGCGATTTCGGCCTCGACGATCTCCCGCGGCGTGAGCTTCAGGCCGAACTCGGTGTTTTCGATGATCTCCGGCTTGTACAAGTGGCGATGCTTCTCCATGAGTTGCGCATGGCGCCCGACGAACACCGCGCCGCGCAGCGTGAGGAAGATTCTCTCCGCGTCGGACAGGTCGGGATAAGCCTCCTCCACCACGACTCCGTCGCGCGCGAGCCGCTCCGCCGCCGCCCGGCACGCCGCGCGCACCTCGCGGTCGACCGCGCGCGCGATGCCGAGGTCGGTGCTGAACGCGACCCGCCCCGGCTTCCGCGGGCGCGCCGCCGCCTCCGCGAAGCCGGGGTGCGGACCCACCTGCGACAGGGGATCGAGCGGATGCCACCCCGCCTCGGCATCGAACATGAGGGCGGTGTCCGCGACGTCGCGCGCCATCGGGCCCTCCACCGACAGCGGATTGAACGGCTGCCGCGAAGTTCGCGGCACCATGCCCGGGCTCGGGCGCAGCCCCGTCGTCGAGCAGTAGCTCGAGGGCGTGCGGATGCTGCCGCCGAAATCGCCGCCGGTCGCGAGCCAGACCTGCCCGGCCGCGAGCGCCGCCGCCGATCCACCCGAGGAGCCGCTCGAGGTCGTGCGCACGTCCCAGGGATTGAGCGTGGCGCCGAAAACATCGTTGAACGTGTTGCCCCCCGCGGCGAATTCGGGCAGGTTGGATTTCCCGATCACCACCGCTCCATTCGCCTCCAGCCGCTGCACGACAAGGTCGGACGAGGGCGCGATGCGGTCCGCGTATATGCGCGAGCCCGAGGTGCAGCGCACCCCCGCGACGTCGGTGCCGTCCTTCACCGCAATCGGCAGGCCGTGCAGGTAATGCGGCGGCGGCTCCGCGCGCCGTTCGCTCATGATGCGCCGCGCGTGCTCGCGCGCGCGGTCGTAGCACAGCGTCACCAGCGCATTGATCTTCGGGTTGGTCGACTCGACGCGGGCCGCGCAGGCATCGATCAGCTCCAGCGGCGACACTTCGCGGCGCTTGAGCAGGCGCACCGCCTCGACCGCGGAAAGCCGCCACAGCTCGCTCATCTTTCCTCCTTCCGGGAGCACGGATGGTAGGGAGAAATCGAACGGCGCGTCAATGCCACGCGCGCCGCGGATCGTGATAGGCTTTGCGAGTCGTCACCGACGCTCCGCATCACGAACATCCCGCAGGAACGGCACATGAAGATCTCCGAGACCACCCTCACCCGCACCGGCGGCCGGTTACTCGTGGATGCGCTCAAGGTGCATGGCGTGGATCTCGCATTCGGCGTGCCGGGCGAGAGCTACCTGGAAGTGCTCGACGCGCTCTACGACGCGCGCGACACGATCCGGTACGTGATTTGCCGCCAGGACGGCAGCGCCGCCTACATGGCGGAGGCCTACGGGAAGCTGACCGGCCGGCCCGGCATCTGCTTCGTGACGCGCGGCCCCGGCGCGACCAACGCCTCGATCGGGGTGCACGCCGCGCACCAGGATTCGAGCCCGATGATCCTCTTCATCGGGCAGGTGGGGCTCGACTTCGTCGAGCGCGAGGCATTCCAGGAAATCGACTACCGCCGCATGTACGGGCCGTTCACGAAGTGGGTCGCGCAGATCGACCGCGCCAACCGCGTGCCGGAGTACGTGAGCCGCGCGTTCCACGTCGCGATGTCGGGGCGTCCCGGCCCGGTCGCGCTGGCGCTGCCCGAGGACATGCTCACCGAGTCCGCCACGGTCGCGGATACCGGTCCCTACAAGCGCATTGCGGCGAATCCGGGCGAGTCCGACCTCGCCAGGCTGCGCGAGATGCTGGCGCGGGCCCGGCGCCCGTTCGTGCTCCTCGGCGGCGGCGGCTGGAACGCTGAAGCCTGCGCCGGCATGCGCGCGTTCGCGGAAGCGAACCACCTTCCAGTCGGCACGGCGTTTCGCTGCCAGGACCTCTACGACAACCGGCTGCCGAACTTCGCCGGCGACGTCGGCATCGGCATCAACCCCGCGCTCGCCGAGCGCGTGAAAGGCTGCGACCTGCTGATCTCGATCGGGGCGCGGTTCGACGAGATGACGACTGGAGGCTACTCGCTACTCGCCGTTCCCCGGCCGGCGCAGAAGCTCGTCCACGTGGCGCCCGGCGCCGAGGACCTGGGCCGTATCTACGAGACCGACCTGCCGATCCACTCCGGGATGCCCGAATTCGCGCGGGCGGCGGCGAAGCTCGCGCCGGTGGATGCCTCGGCGTGGCGGGACTTGACCCGCTCGGCGCGCGCGGACTACGAGTCGTGGCTCAAGCCGGTTGCCGCGCCGGGCGACCTCAATCCGAGCGAGGTGATGGCGCATCTCGCCCGGCGCCTGCCGCCCGAGACCATCGTCGCCAACGGCGCGGGTAATTTCGCGGGCTGGGTCCACCGCTTCTATTCCTATCCCGGCTTCCGCACCGAGCTCGGGCCTACTGTCGGCTCGATGGGCTACGGCGTCCCCGCCGCCGTCGCCGCGAAGCTCGCGCAGCCCGACCGGCCGGTGATCTCGTTCAACGGCGACGGCGATTTCCTCATGAACGGGCAGGAGCTGGCAACCGCCGCGCAATACGATCTCAGGATCGTGTTCCTGGTCGTCAACAACGGCATGTACGGCACGATCCGCATGCACCAGGAGCGCGACTATCCCGGGCGCATCAGCGGCACGGAGCTGAAGAACCCCGACTTCGCCGCGCTCGCGCGCGCCTACGGGCTGCACGGCGAGACGGTGGCGAGGACGGCGGATTTCGGCGCCGCGTTCGAGCGGGCGTGGAACGCGAAGACCGCCTCCCTCATCGAGCTGCGCATCGATCCGGAGGCGATCACGACGCGGATGACCCTCTCCGCAATCCGCGCGAACGCTCTCAAGAAGCAGGGAGGCTGACCATGACGGAAGGCGACACCAAGACGCGCGTCGTGATCCTTGCCGGATCGTATCGCATCAAGGGCGAGATCGAGCTCGTGCCCGGAGCCCGCATCACCGACTACATGCTCGATGCGAAGGCGTTCTTCGCCGTCACCCGGGCCGAGGTCTGGGACCTCGAAGGCCGCAGGATCTTCTCCGCGCCCTTCCTCAACGTGAGCCGCGACCAGGTCGTGCTCGTCGCTCCGGACTAGGAACGCGAAGGCGTTCCCCGCACCTTCAATTCACGACGATATTGGCGTCCTTGACGACCTTGCCCCACTTCGCAACGTCGCGCTTGATCTTCTCGGTGAACTCCTGGGGCGAGCTCACGATGATGCTGAAGCCCTGATCCGCGATCCGCGACTTCACTTCGGGCGCCATCATGGCCTTGACCGCTTCGGCATGCAGCTTCTTGACGATTGCGGCCGGCGTTCCCGCCGGAACCAGCATGCCGGAAATCGTGTCCGCCTCGTGGCCCTTGAATCCGAGTTCGGCCATCGTCGGCACCTCGGGCACGGCCTCGGAGCGCTTGTCGCTCGTCAACGCGAGCGCGCGCACACGGCCGGCCTTGACGTGCGGCGTCACCGGCGGGATCGCCTGGCAGCCGAACGGCACCTGGTTGCCGACCACCGCCGCGATCGAAGGTCCGCCGCCGGCATAGGGCACGACCACGAGGTCGATCCTGGCGTCGAGGCCCAGCAGGATCGCCGAGAGGTGGGGAACGGTGCCGATCCCGGGCGAGGCGATGCTGTATTTCTTGGAGTCCTTCTTCACCACGTCGATCAACTCGGCGATCGACTTCACCGGCTGGCTCGGGTGCGTGAAGAACAGGTGGGGCGACGCCGCGAGGACGGAAATCGGGGTGAAACTCTTGTACGGGTCGTACGGAATCTTCTTGTAAAGGCTCGGGTTGACCATGAAGCTCGAGCTCACGAACAGCACGGTGTAGCCGTCGGCCGGCGCGTTCGCGGCGATGCCCATGCCGATATTGCCGCCGGCGCCGCTGCGGTTGTCCACGACCACCTGCTGTTTCCACGCCTCGGTGAGCTTGTGCCCGACGAGGCGGGCGACCTCATCGGTCGGCCCGGCGGGCGGGAACGGCACGATCGCCCGTATCGGGCGCGAGGGATACTCCTGCGCCGGCGCGGGCGAGGATAAAACCGCCATCGCCGACAGTGCCACCATCACCACGCTGCTGATTACGGGCTTCATTGATCCTCCTCCGTATCATTCCCCCCGAAACATCGGAGTTCCCGCGCGCGATGAACGGCGGCGCGCCGTCCGTTCGATCGCGCGCAAGTAAACCGGCGCGGAAGCGTCCGGCTTTACTCGATCTTGATGTTGGCCTCCCGGATCACCTTCGCGTAGCGGATGGTCTCGGCCCCGATGAAGCTCGCGAACTCATCCGGCGTGTTCGTCACCGGATCGACGCCGGCAGCCGCCAGCTTCTCGCGCATGTCGGGAGCGGTCAGCGCCTTGCGCAGCTCCGAATTGAGGCGTGCAATGATCTCGCGCGGCGTGCCGGCGGGCGCCAGGACACCGTACCAGATCGGCACCACGAAATCGTCCACTCCGGACTCCTTCGAGGTGGGCACCTGCGGGATCGCAGCGATCCGCTGCTCGGAGAGCACCGCCAGCCCGCGCACCCGGTTCGCCTGCACGTGCGGGATCGCGGGGGGTATTGCCATCGTTCCCCAGTCCACCTGCCCGCTCATCAGGGCGATGAGCGCCTGCGCCGCGCCCTTGTAGGGCACGTGGACCATGTCGAGCTTGTAGCGTCCGCGCAGCAACTCGCTCGCCAGGTGGTTGGTGCTGCCCGCTCCGCTCGAGCTGAAATTGAGCTTGCCCGGATGGCTGCGCGCGAGCGCAATGAGCTCCTTCAGCGACTTGGCGGGCACGGAGTTGTGCGTTACGACGATATTCTGGATCGCGGCGACGAGGGAAACCGGAGCGAGGTCGCTCTGCTTGTAGTTGAGCTTGGGATACAGCGACGGGCTGATCGCGAGCGGCGGCGCACTCAGGACGAGCGTATAGCCGTCCGGCGGAGACTTGGCAGCGAGCTCCAGGCCGATATTCCCGGTCGCGCCCGGACGGTTGTCGGCGACGACGGGCTGACCCATCTGCTCGGTCAGCTTCTGCGTGATCATGCGCCCGAGGATGTCGGTGGGTCCGCCGGGTGGAAATGGCAGGATCATGCGGACCGGCTTCACGGGATAGGCCTGAGCGAGCAGCGACGCCGGCAGCATGGCCGCAATCGACATGAGCAGCGCTTTCAGCAGTCTCGACCGGATCATGATGGGTTCCTCCGTGTTCTTCCGTGACGATAACGGGCGGCGGGAATTTGCTCTCAGTCCGCGCGTATGCCGGCTGCCTGCGCGACCTTGGTGTATTTCGCGAGATCCGCCTTGAAGATCGCCGCGGTCTGCTCCGGGCTGCTCCCGACGATGTCGGCTCCGAGCGACGCGAGGCGCTCCTTCACCTCGGGATCCGTGAGCGCTTTCAATATCTCCTGATTGAGCTTCACCACGATCTCGCGCGACGTCTTTGCGGGCGCCACTGCCCCGTACCACGTGCTCATCGCGTAGCCCGGCACCGTTTCCGCGATCGTCGGCACATCGGGCAGCACCGCCGCGCGCTTGTCCTTCGTCACGGCGAGCGCTTTCACGCGCCCGGCGCGGATATGGGGAATGATCGGCGGCATGGTGCTGAAGCTGGTCATGACGTGCCCGGCCATGAGGTCGATGGCGATCGGGCCGCCGCCCTTGTAAGGGACCGGCAGGAGATTGGTCTTCGTCATCATCTTGAACATCTCGCCGGCGAAGTGCTCGGGGCTGGCGACGCCGGAATTGGCGTAGGTCAGCTCGCCGGGCTTGGCGCGCGCGAGGGCGATCAGCTCCTTGACCGATTTCGCCGGCAACGAGGGATGGGCGGCGAACACGTTCGACACCTCCGACACCACCGTGATCGGCGTGAGATCGCGCTCGATGTCGTAACCGAGGTTCTTGTAGACCGGCTTGCTCATGATGTGCGCGACCGACATGAACAGGATCGTGTAGCCGTCGGCGGGGGACTCCGCGGCGAGCTTCGCCGCCACGTTGGCATTCGCCCCGGGGCGGTTCTCGATGACGAACTGCTGCTTCAGGGATTCCGTCATCTTCGCCCCGACCGCGCGCGCCATGATGTCGGTGCCGCCGCCCGGCGCGAACCCGACCAGTATCCGCACCGGCTTAGCGGGATACGGCTGCGCCAGCGCGACGCCGGCTGCGAGCGCGCAGCCCAGGACGCAGGCGGCGGGACGGAGAATGAAACCCGCACGGGTGCCCTGGGCCGTTCGTGTCGTGTTCTTTGACTGAGCTCTCATGCTTTACTCCCGATCGTTTCGCCTTCTGCCTCATTCCACCTTGACGCCGGCATCCCGTATCGCCTTCGCGTACTTCCCATGCTCGGCGCGCAGGAATTTCGCGAATTCCTCAGGGGAATTGCCGACCGGCTCGCTCCCCAGTTGCTTCAATCGCTCCCGGATGTCGGGCAGGTCCAGGATGCGCTTCAGCTCGGCGTTCCATTTTGTGACGATGCCCTTCGGAGTGCCGGCGATCGCGTGCATCGAGTACCACGCGTTCACCTCGTAGCCCGGCACGCCGACTTCGGTGAACGTCTGCAGGTTCGGATATTCGGGCAGCCGCGCAGAGCGGGCGATGGCCAGGCACTTGAGCTTTCCGGCCCGCACGTGCGGGAGAATCGACGCGGCGGTGTCGAACATCATGGTGGTCTCTCCCCCGATCAGCCCGGCGATTGCGGGCCCGCCGCCCTTGTAGGGAACGTGCAGGATCTGGATGCCGGACTGCGCGGCGAAAATCACGCCTGCCATGTGCGGCGGCGTACCGTTGCCACCGGACGCGAACCGCAGCTCGCCCGGCTTGCCCTTCGCGAGCGCGATCAGATCCTTCACCGAGTTCACCGGCACCGATGGATTGACGCACAGCACGGTGGGCGCGATCGCGAGCAACGTGATCGGCGTGAAATCCCTGAAGGGATCGAAGCCCGGCTTCGAGTAGAGGTTCGGCGCGATCGCGTGCGTTGCGATCGAGGAAAGGAAAACAGTGTAGCCGTCGGGAATCGCGCGCGCCGCGATCGCGCTGCCGATGGTCGTGCCGGCGCCACCCCGATTGTCCACGATCACCTGCTGTCCCCACGCTCCCGTGAGCTTGGCGCTGAACAGACGCGCGAGCGTGTCGTTGCCGCCGCCCGGGGGGTAGGGAACGATCAAGCGGATCGGCTTGGTCGGATACCCCTGCCCCTGCGCCGCGAACGGGCACGCAAGCATCGCCAATGGCAGGAACCAGATAAGCGGGGACCGCACGGTGACTCCTCCTCCTGGACGGGGACGGATCGGATCGTCCGCCCTTTAGTATGCATGCTAGATTGCCATGGAGAGATGCGTCAACGAGCATCTGCGGCACCCGCGCTCATTCCCGGATGCAGCCGGCGCCCCTTCCTCTAGGGCTTGATTTGCCTGTCTTTTCATCGGAATTCCGCTACAATCGCGCTCCTATGTCTGCGCCCCGTATAGCGCTCGTCCACGCGATGCCCGTCGCCATCGAGCCGGTCGCGTACGTGTTCCGCGAGCTGTGGCCGCAGGCGCGCTTGACGCATCTCCTCGACGACTCGCTCCCCGCCGACCTGACGGCGGCCGGCAGCATCACGCCCGCCATCGGCGAGCGCTTCATCGCCCTCGCCCGCTACTGCGAGAGCTGCGGCGCTCACGCGGTGCTGTTCACCTGCTCGGCGTTCGGCACCGCGATCGAGGCCGCCAAGCAGGCGGTCGGCGTGCCGGTGCTGAAGCCCAACGAAGCGATGCTGGAGGAAGCGCTGGCGGCAGGTCCCGACCTCGCGCTGCTCGCCACCTTCGAGCCGAGCATTCCGTCCCTCAAGAAGGAATTCGAGGACCTGGCGGCGAGCCGCGGCATCCAGCTGAAGTTGAAGACCCGCAGCGTACCGGCGGCCATCGCCGCGCTACAGAAGGGCCGCGCCGCCGAGCACGACCAGTTGATCGCCGCGGCGGCCGCCGAGATGGGCCCGTGTGATGCGCTGGTGCTCGGCCAGTTCTCGATGGCGCGCGCCGCCACCGGCATCGCCGTGACCCCCGGGCGCAAAGTGCTCACCAGCCCGCATTCGGCGGTCACGCGGTTGAAGCGGCTCTTCGACGCCGGATAGATGAGTCTCGCGCTCTCCCGCAGCACGTTCCTTCTCGTTTTTTCCGCGCTGAGCCTGTGCGCTCACGGCCAGACCGCTTCGACAGGCTCACGGGAGGCGTATCCGGCCAAGCCGGTGCGGGTGGTCGTCGCGTTCGCGGTCGGCGGCTTTGCCGACAGCGTCGCACGGCTCGTCGGAGTGAGGCTCTCCGAGCGGCTCGGGCAGCCAGTGGTCGTGGACAACCGCGGCGGCGCGGGCGGCAACATCGGCAGCCGGATCGTGGCCGGCGCTGCTCCCGACGGCTACACGCTGCTCGTCAATACCGCGGCGATCTCGATCAATGCCAGCCTCTACAAGAATCCCGGCTTCGACATCTACAGGGACTTCGTGCCCGTCGCGCTTACCGGTTCCACGCCCGGCCTCTTCGCCGTGCACGCGTCGAACTCCGCGCAGACGCTTCAGGATCTGATCCGCCCGGCGAAGGGACGGAACATCACCTACGCCACGGCCGGGGTCGGAAGCTCGTCCCACCTCGCCGGGGATTACCTGCTGCGGTCGCTCGCCGGCCTCAACGCGACGCACGTGCCTTACCAGGGCGGCGGTCCCGCCGTTGCCGCGGCGCTCGCGAACCAGGTCGAAGTGCTGAGTCTCTCCATGCCGCCCGTCGTGCCTCACGTCAAGGCCGGGAGGCTCAAGGCGCTCGCGATCTCGAGCTTGACGCGAGTCGCGCCTCTGCCCGACGTGCCGACGGTGACCGAGGCCGGCTTTCCCGGCTTCGAGGAGCGCTCGTGGGTCGGATACTTCGCGCCCGCGAAAACGCCCGCCGCAATCGTGAATAAGCTGAACGCGGAGATCAACCCGATCCTCGGCGTGCCGGACGTCAGGTCGCGCCTGGATGCGATGGGGCTCGAAACCAGACCGGGCTCGCCCGAGGCGTTCGCGGCTTACCTCAAGTCCGAAGTCGCCAAGTGGGCGAAGATCATCAGGACGACCGGGATCACCGCGGACTGAGCCGGCATGGAGCGAGGGACCGCTGATGCGGAATTAGCTGCCCGCCGGCCGTGGAGTCACGTGGCCGCAGCTCGCGCAGGTGCGGCTTTTCTCCGAGCCGTAGAATTCCTCGTAGGCGCGCGACACCGGATCCGCGCTGTAATCGGAGACGTGCTTCACGCTCTCGTAGAGCACTTTTCCGCACTTCTCGCAGTACCACGTGAAACGGTCGCGCTCCCCGGCGCGGCGCTTGCGCTCGAGGACCAGCACGAACGCGTCGGGTGCGAACCGCGGTGAATGAGGCACTCCCGCGGGGCAGTAGATGATCTCGCCCTCGCGGATCACCGCGATCCGCTCCTCGCCCTGCGGCGTGCGGTAGTGGAGGTTCATGTCCCCCTTGATCATGTACATCACTTCATCGGAGGGATCGGAATGGAACTCGCTGCGATGCTCGCGCCCGCGGGCGACGAAGGCGAGCGTGTCCTCCGCCTGCCACAGGATCTTCACGGGCTTTACGGCGTTGCGTATAACGTCCGTGATCTCAACGAGATTCACTGCCTTCAGATCATTCATCCCGCTTCCCTCCGGATACCGTTTCGCCCCTGGCGGTTACTTTCTGTTCGATAACAGACTGCCCCTAAACCGACGGAATGAAAGCGGGCGTAACCCCGCTCTAAGCGTGTCCGTGTTGACGGGCTAGTCATGCGGCTCTCGCGCCGCAGTAGGGAACGCTGCTGTCGTCAAGTACACGAAGTCGAGACGTGGTTCCATGCACGCCCCGTCTACGGAGTCCGAAACTGGCGCTCGTTCTGCGGAATAGTCGAGCCGCTATCGCGTAACGCGAGTTCGCCGGTCTTCTCCATAAAGCCAGCGAACTGTGGAACGAGACGCTCCAGCAGTTCAAGCTCCTGCCGAGGCTTCAGTTTCCGAGAAACGGACGGTGCTTTGGGATCCGGTTTGAGGAGAATCTCCGCCATGGGCCGGAAGAGTGCTCTCTGTACCGAGTCGCTGGGAACGCCAAGAGCCTCGTAAAACCCTTCTGGTGGGTCCATCCGCGCTTGACCACCGGTATAGATGGTTCGCCGGTGTTTTGAAACGTCATGGAGTTCCCGAATGCTGGAAATGAGTACGCTCTGGGCCTGCCAGTACTGCTGAACGCCAGGAAAAACCTTCGCATACCCTGGAACTGGCGCGACGCCGGAGGAGCGGCTAGCCTCCCCCGTCACATCAAGCGGTTTGATCCGCCGCTGAGCACGCTCATCTGTGACATCGCGAAACCCAGAGGCGTAGGCCGCGTAGCCAAGCGCGTTAAGAGCGAACGTGAAACACTCGAGCGCCGAGTCCATACAGAAGAACAGCGCAGCCAAGTGAAACTCGGTCTCGGTTGGGGCGCGCGGACGCGGCAGCCACGCATGCGCCTGGGCATCGTGAAACGAGACGCCATAAAGCCGCGCATAGAAACCATAGAGACCGCCGCGGAACTCGCCGAACCAGTCGCCTGCGCCACCGAGGTTATAGTCCTGTCGGGCTAGGAGAGCAAGCTGGTCCAGTTCTTCGAACGACTTGCACTCGAATGCAACTTGGAAGTCAGGCATCGCTAGCAGAGCTTGGCAGCCGCATTGCTTTGAACGTGACTGCCGAAAAGCCGTCCTATAAGGCGGCATTTTGCGCCGCAGGATGCATCCCTACAACCAGGCTGGGGTTTATTTATCATATGCTGCCATTTACCCACCATGCCCGTGACGCACTACTGTGCTCAAACGTAATACTGTCAACTCGGAAAAATTCAATCCTAAAGCCAAGCCGCCGTTCGAGCTCCGGCTGAAGGACTTCGAGTTGGCTATCCAGGATATCTATGATTTCTTCTTTGATGTAAATACCCAGCTAACATCAAGGGGCCTAGAGCGGTTGGACGACATGCTCCGGCCAGCGATCATGTCAGGCGTGCTTTCCGATATGCTGACGGCGAGCTTGGCTAAGCACTCCCGGAGCCTCACGGAGAACCGGTATTTCAATGGACATCCCGACCTGATCGTCAAAGGGATCTATCCGGAGAACAAAGTGAAGGCTGGCTCGGAAGGCGTCGAAATCAAAACCACTCGGAAACCGGGCGGCGCGGTTGACACGCACGGCGCGAGAGACCAATGGATGTGCGTCTTCGTTTACGAAGTGGACAATACGACCGAGCCTGCAATCGACCGCAAGCCGATGGCTATTACAGAAGTTTATCTGGGCAAGGTCACTACCAAGGATTTCCGCAAGAATCCCCGAGGTGAGCTAGGCACAAGAACCGCTACATTGCACAAGGATGGAATCGAAAAACTCAGAGCCAACTGGATTTACCGGCTCTGAGTTCTCAACGAACTTGCAGTTTGATCAGTTTCGGAATTGCATCGCACGCAAGATCGAAATAGCGAGCATCCGATTCGATACCGATACTGCGATATCCGACTGCTTCAGCAGCGGCAATAGTGGATCCCGATCCCGCAAAGGGATCTAGGACGACCCCTTCCCCCAACGGCAGCACTGCACGGACCAACTGTCTCAGAAATGCTTGCGGCTTGAGGCTGGGGTGGGGGGCCAGAGCGCGTTCCGCCGTCCTTGTCGGCCCGGATTGAATAACATCGCCGAAGGGTTTGTCGGATGAGGGACGGCGAAAGCCCCCTGTCTTCCATTTTCGCAAATTGTCCTGCACACGCCCTTCGACCGGCTTTCTGAACACCAGCCACGGCTCCCACATGGACCTTGGCATCACGCTGATGTCCGGAAATTCTTCGTGGGCCGCCTTGGGGCGGTCGCCGCCTCGCATAGTCATGACCAAGCGAATAATCTCCCCACGCCTTTCAAAGCCTGATCGCGCAATCGCACTTGAAACGACGTGGGACAACAATGGATTGCTGGCAATCACCAGGTTCGCACCCGGCGCCAGAACTGGGAGGAGCGCTCGTCCCCACGAAAAAAAGAACTCTTCCAATGACCGAAGATCGTTGGGCGTCAATACGGTGAAACGCGGTAAAGGGGATCTCTTCACGCCATCGAACGATGGCGGTATCCGCCAGATACCTCCTTTGCCGTTACGAAGTTTCTCCTGCTGCTCAGGGGAATACTCGACGAGGCCGTATGGAGGGTCTGTCACGACAGCATGAATGCTGTTCGCGTCCTGCGCCTTTAGCCAATCCCCACAGTCCGCGTGCACCAGAATTGATCTTCCGAACGTTCGGGAGCGAAACTTTATCCGCGCTGACTCCTTCTTTTTCGTTGTCTGCGTTGTTTCCTCGAAATTCAAGGCGTACTGCGCCCGCTCCATGCGGACGAAAAATTCCGGGGTATTCAGACGCAAATAGGAACGAATTGAAGAAGACGGGACCGACCCGATGCGCTGCGCGACCTGATGCTCAATTTCTTTGATCGACGCCCCGTTAGGTTTTTCGGTTAAGACCTGAACAATGGCATCGCGGACCGAACCTGGACGATGTTTAACAACTACTTTTTGCTGAGCTCTAGCCACACCGGGCATTCTAGACGTCTAGACGTCAAACAGCAATAGTAACCTCGCGTTTTGTGGCCCGTTACACTTGAACTCTTGTTCTTATTGGCGAGATTGGCGTTTTGGTGGCGAGAGGTTTGGCCCGTCACTATTATCTCGTCACCATTACCTCGTCACCCGTATCTCGTCACTTCTCTCCAAGCAGCGACTTCGCCGTCTTGTTGCAGATCCACTCACGCTCGGCCGCCGTGAGCCCGGGAATCGCGCCCACCTGCCCGACCTGCCTGGCGTCCCCCCTGGGCGCCATGTCGAACGGGTTGTCGGTGCCGATGACGACGTGGTTCGCTCCGGCCATGGTGATGAGATGGCGCGTCGAGCGCGGCTCGTGCGTGAGGCAGTCGAAATAGAAGCGCTTGAAGAGCTCGCGCGGCGAGCTGGCGTTGTTCACCTTCGGCTCGGGGCGCACGTCGTGCCCGTGCACGAAGCGCCCGATCTGGTAGGGAATGAAACCGCCGCCGTGCGCGAGCAGGAAGCGCAGCTTCCCGAGCTCGTCGAGCGCGCCGCTGAACATGAGGTGGGCGACCATCAGGGTGGTATCGAGCGGGAAGCCGACGAAGTTCCTCAGGTAGTAGCCGTCCATCCCTCCCTGCGCAAGGCACTGGTAGGGGTGCGTGAAGACGAAGAGCCCGAGCTGCTCGATCGCTTTCAGCACCTTGCGGAATTTCATGTCGGCGAGCGGCACGCCCTCGATCGAGGTCGCGATCTCGACCGCCCTGAACCGGTAATCCCTCACCACCCGCTCGAGCTCGGCGATCGCCGCCTCCGGGTCCTGCATGGGGAGGTGCGCCATGCCGCGCAGCCGGTCCGGGAATTTCGCCACCATCCGGGCGATGCCGTCGTTCGCGAGCCGGACGATTTCCGCCCCCGCGTCGGGCTTCAACCAGTAGAAGAAGATCGGCGGGCCGACCGAGATCACGGCTACGTCCATCCCGACCCGATCCATCCACGCGACTTTCGCCTCCGGATCGAAGAATTCGGGCAGCAACTCGATCATGCGGCCGTGCGCGTCGAAGTAGGGCTTGCCGTTGCGGTCCTCGATCCGCGTGCCGTAGCGCTCCGGATGGCGCCGGATGACCTGCACGACGGTCTCGGGAACGACGTGGTTGTGCAGGTCGTAGGTCACGACCTTCCGGCTGCGGGACACGCTTTGGGTGCCGGCTTTCTTCCTGCGTCTCATACCTCTCCTGTGCGCTCGAATGCCTTCTTCACTTCCGGCAACTGCAGGATGCGGGCGACTTCGGCGTCCGGATCGGCCGCGCCCGGGGACGCCCCCGCTGAATGCTAATTGGCCGCGGCGATGCCCTCGTCGCGCGTGGCGGCGATGGAAAACAGGTCGAGAAAACCGCCCAGGTCGAAAAGCTGCCGGACTTTGCCCGACACGCCGCAGAGCACCAGCCTGGCGGCGTTCTCGTCGGCGCGCTTGGCCGCCTGCAGGAGCACCCTGAATCCCGCGCTGCTGATGTACTCGAGCTGGCTGAAATCCACCACGATTCGGGCCTTGGCGGCGCCCAGCATCTGGGTCAGTCGCTCCCCGAGCACCGGCGAGGTCGTGCTGTCGAGCCGCCCCTTGACCTGCACGACAGTGACGCCTCCCACCTGCTCTTCCCTAAGGTCCATCTTCATGCCTCCTCAGTCGGTCAGCCTTTTTCTGAGAACGAGGCGATTGCGGTCGCCGACGCGATTGTAGCGGACCTCGCTCATCAGGTTCTTCACGAAATGCAGGCCGACTCCGCCGATCCTGCGCTGCCGCAGCGGCGCATGGATGTCGGCCACCGTGCTCTCCAGGGGATTGAAGGGCATTCCGTCATCCTCTATCGTCGCTTCGAGCACGTTACCGTGGATGTTCAGCCGGATCCGGATTTCATGTTCCGCGTCGTCCGAGTACGCGTAGTCCACGATGTTGGCCAGAACCTCGTCGAGCGCGACCTGCATGTCCATCACGACTTCCGGCGCGAGGTGGTGCTCGACCGCGAGCCGATCGACCGCTTCCACGACCCGCCCGAACTCTCCCCTGCGGTTGCGGATCGTGGTCTCGGCCTGCGTCATTTTACGAACCGGAGCGCCATCGCGGCAATGTCGTCGGACCGCACCGCGTTCGCGGCAAACCCCCGGACGCGCTCCATGACCCCGTTGACCATTTCGCTGGCGGATGCCCTGGCGAGCGAGCGCAGCGCCTCCTCGAGCCGCTGCTCGGAAAACAGCTCGCTCGCCGCATTGAGGGCCTCGGTAATGCCGTCGGTGTACACGAACAGGCCGTCGCCGGACGCGAGCTTCAGCGATCGGGACTGGTAGGTGAACGTCGGCCGGATGCCGAGCGGCTTGCCGCGCGCGCTGTCCAGGGCGGAGACGTCATTGGACGCCCTCAGCAGGTAAGGAAGATTATGGCCGGCATTGGAGAACGAAAGCGTCGCGGTCGCCGGGTCGAGTATGCCGAGGAACACGGTGACGAACATGCCTTGCTCGTTCTCCTGGCTCAATCCCTCGTTCACCTTCTCGATGATATGGTGGGGTTCCATCGGCTTGCCGTCGGGCATCCGGCAGAGCGTCGCCACCAGCCGTATCATCGTCTTCGTCCGCGCCATGAAAAGCGCCGCCGGCGCGCCCTTGTCGGAGACATCCGCCACGACGAAGTACATCCTTCCGTCCTCGCCCCAGAAGAAGTCATACAGATCGCCGCCGACCCTGCGCGCCGGCTCGAGGGTGGCGTAGATCTCCACCGGGCGCTCCAGCGTCGGCACGAGGAATTCCGTCGGCACCATGCTCAGCTGAATCTGGCGCGCGGCCTGGAGCTCGTCCTCGATCTGCTCGAGGTAGGTAACGATCTCGTCCCGCATGCGCTTCTTCTCGAGGCTCGAGCCAACCCGGGCGCGCAGCAGCGTCGGATTGAAGGGCTTGGCGAGATAGTCCTCGGCCCCCAGCTCGATGCAGCGGATCACGCTGTCCATCTCGTCCAGGGCCGAGATCATGACGACCGGCACGTGGCGGAGCCGGCTGTCAGCATGCATGCGCTCCAGGACCTCGTAGCCGTTCAGGCCCGGCATCATGACGTCGAGGAGCACGAGGTCGAACGATCGCGACTTCAGCAGGTCGAGCGCCTGCTGTCCATCCGCCGCCACGGTCAGATTCTCATACCCTTCCCGCTGCAGCCGTCGCGTCAGCGTGTAGCGGTTGTCTTCGTTGTCGTCGACGACGAGCAGCGCGCTGGTGGCAAGGCTCATGGGGCATCCTTCTTCGGCAGCAGCGCCCTGACTTTCTCGAGCAGGCGCGGCAGCTCCACGGGCTTGGTGTCGAAATCATCGCACCCCGCGGCGAGCGCCTTCTCGCGGTCGCCCATCATGGCGTGCGCGGTGAGCGCGATGATGGGAATGTGCCGCGTTTCCGGCTGCGCCTTGATGCGCTTGGTTGCCTCCCAGCCGTCCACGACGGGCAGCCGCAGGTCCATCAGGATGAGATCCGGCTTCTCGGCCGCGGCCATGGCGACGCCCTGCTCGCCGTCGGTCGCCACCAGCACGGTGTAGCCCACGCGCGCGAAGCGGTTCTTCACAACGTAGACGTTGTCCTCGTTGTCCTCGACGTAGAGTATGCGCGCCATGATCCTGAGCTCGCTGCGCGACGGCACCCGGGTCGGGCCGCCCTCACCGCGCCTTGTGGGTCGAAGCCGCCTCGATCTTGGCGAGCAGCCGCGCGAAGTCGACCGGCTTGGTGTCGAAATCGTCGCAGCCCGCGCCGAGGGCCTTCTCCTGCTCGCCGTGCATGGCGTGCGCGGACAGGGCGATGACCGGGATTCCGCGCGTCTCCGGCGCCGCCTTGAGCCGCCGCGTGGCCTCCCATCCGTCGAGCAACGGCAGGCTGAGGTCCATCAGGACCAGGTCGGGCTTTTCGGCCCGCGCCACCGTCAATCCCTGCTCGCCGTCACGCGCCACCAGGATCGTGTGGCCGGCGCGCTCCAGCCGATTTTTCACGGAATAGACGCTGTCGTCGTCGTCCTCGACGTAGAGAATCCTCACGACGCCTCCTCGGTCACTGGCGCGGCGCGGCAACGAGCGACTTGATCTTCTCGACCAGCCCCCCGAAATCGATCGGCTTTTCCTGATAGTCGTCGCAGCCGGCGGCAATCGCGTCCTCGCGGCTCTTCTTCGACGTTTCCCCGGTCAGGACGATGACGGGAATGTGCTTCGTCTCTGGCTGGCTTTTCAGCCGGCGCGTCGCCTCCCAGCCGTTGAGACCCGGAAGATTGAGGTCCATCACGATCAAGTCGGGCTGCAGCGTCTTCGCCCATTCGACGCCCTCCTTGCCGTTGTTGGCGACCTTGACGTCGAATCCCGCGCGGCTCAACCGGCGCTGCAGCATGTACAGGTTGTCGTCGCTGTCCTCAACGCAAAGTATCCGGGTCATCTCAGCCTCCTTTTGATCCTCGTGCAAATGGCTGTTAGCGCATTTGCCGCCGTCCATTTGCCCTCAATCCCTCATCCCATGCCCTTCTCCCAAGGGGAGAAGGGGTGAGGGGTCGCCATGGAACGTGCTCACCCGCGCGCCGCCGCCCTGCGCGCGCGGTCGCGCTCGACGCACCGCGTCAGCGTCGCGCTCACGACCCGCAGCATCGCGTCGCGCGTCGGCGCGTCCTTCTGCAGCACGCTCTCGACCTTGCCGTTGAGCCGGCGGTGATCCTCCTCCGTCAGGTCCTTGGCGGTCACCACGACCACCGGGATGTTGCGCCACTCGGCGCGATGGCGCAGCTCCTCGAGAAACTCGAAGCCGTCCATCTCCGGCATCATGAGGTCCAGCACGATGGCGTCCGGTACGGCCTCGGCCAGGTGCGCGAGTCCGGCCCGGCCGTTCCCGGCTTCGCTCACCTTCCATCCATCCCGTTCGAGGCCCTGCGAGATCCCCCGGCGCACGAACTCGTCATCGTCCACGACAAGCACATGCCGGCCCCCGGGTTTCACGATTCCCCGCAGCACGGCGGCGAGCCGTTCCCGGTCGACGGGCTTGATCATGTAATCGGCCGCCCCGAGAGAATAACCCCGATTCCTCTCGTCCACGATCGTCATCAGGATGACAGGGATGTCCGCCAGCTCGGGGTCGCCCTTGATCGCGGCGAGCACCGTCCAGCCGTCGAGGTCGGGCATGATCACATCCAGCGTGACCGCCGACGGATGCAGCTCGCGCGTCAACCGCAGCCCTTCCCGGCCGCCGTCCGCCGTCACCACCGTGAAGCCCTCCCGCGTCAGGAACCGGTCCGCCATCTCGCGCACGGTGACATCGTCATCGACGACCAGCACGTCCGGCGCAGCCGCCGAAGGCACCGGCGCGGGCGCCGCCGCTGCCCGCCGTGGGGCCGGAATGGGCTGCACCGCGGCCACTTCCGCGGGCAGGCGGATGACAAAGGTCGATCCGCGCCCGACCTCGCTCGTGACCGTGATATCGCCTCCCATCATCTGGCAGAAGCGCCGGCTGATCGCGAGCCCGAGCCCGGTGCCGCCGTAGCGGCGCGTGGTCGAGGCGTCGGCCTGGACGAACTCCTCGAACAGCCGGCTCATCTGCTCGGCCGTCATGCCGATGCCCGTGTCCGCCACCGCGATCGTGATCAATTCCGTGCCGGCCTCCGCCGCGCGGCGCACGGTGACCGTGATCCGGCCGCGCTCCGTGAACTTGGTCGCGTTGGAGAGCAGGTTGAGCAATGCCTGCTGCACGCGGGTCTGGTCGGCGCGTATCGACCCGATGTCGGCGGGGCACTCCACCAGGACCCGATTGCCGCTCTTGTCCGCCAGGGGCTGGATCGTCCTGACGGCCTCCTTGATCAGGGGCGCGACCGCGAAGGATTCCAGATGCAGATCCATCTTGCCGGCCTCGATCTTGGAGAGGTCGAGGATGTCGTTGATGAGCGCGAGCAGGTGGCGCGCGGCACGGATCACGCGCTCGAGGGGCTCGATTTCCTCGTCCCGCTTGAGGTCGCGGGCATCTTCGATCAGCATCTCGGTCACGCCGATGATCGCGTTCAGCGGCGTGCGCAGCTCGTGCGACATGTTGGCCAGGAACTGCGACTTGTGCTGGCTCGCGGCGGCAAGCTCTTCGCTCTTCTCCTGGATCTGCCGGAAAAGCCGGGCGTTCTGGATGGCCAGTACCGATTGAGCCGCAAAGGTCTGCAGCAGGTTCACGAGCGGCTGCGGAAATTCTCCGGTTTCGGCGCGTCGGACGACCAGCGCACCGACGACGCGGTCCTCGCGCAGCAGGGGAACGGCCAGCACCGAGCGCACGCCCTCGCGCAGGAGAAGCTCGCGCAGGCGGTAGCCCGCCCCCGCCTCGACGTCCGGCAGCTGAACCGGAGCCCGCGTCTCCGCGCACCGGCCAACCGTCGTGTCTCCCATCCGGATCCGCGATTCGCGCAGGGCCGCGATCATGGTGTCGCTCGCTCCGTAGTTGGCGCGCGGCTCGAAAAATCCGTTGGCCTCGTCGTACTCGTAGATCGTGCCCTCCTTCGCGCGCGAGAGCTGCACCGCGTGGGTCACGATGGTGACCAGTACCTGCTGAAGATCGAGCGAGGAATTGACGGCCTGCACGACGTCCCCGAGGGCGCGCAGCTCGGCCACCGATCTTGAGAGTTCCTCCGTCCGCTCCGCCACTTTCTGCTCGAGGCCGGCGTAGGATTCCTGGAGCCTCGCCGCCGCCCGGTTGAATTCGTCACCCAAGGCCTCGAGCTCGTCTCCCGTCCGCACCTCGATGCGATGGCCGAGCTCCCCGGCACCGATGCGCGCCGCACCCCGCTGCAGCACGCGGATGGGCGCGACCATGCGGCGCGCGAGGACAATGCTCGCCAGCACGGCGAGCGCGAGCCCCACGATCAAGATGATGGCCCCACGCAGAAGCGATGCCTGGAGCGGCGCGAAGGCCTCGGCGAGCGGCTGCTCCACGAACACGAGCCACTGCAGCGGATCGATCGGAGCGTGCGCCGCCAGCACCTGGCCGCCGCCGAGCCCTTCGGCGATCATGACCCGGGTATCCTCGGTATCCGATGCCTTGCTCTCGGCGCGCGCTTCCTGGACTTGCGCGAGGCCGGAGAGATCCCGCTTCTGGAGCACGAGGCTCACGTCCGGGTGCGCGATCAGGTGGCCGCGCGCGTCGATCACGTACGCATGGCCCAGCTGGCCGACGCGGATGCGGGAGACCACGTCCCAGATCGCCTTCAGGCTGACCTCCGCGACCGTCACCTCGACCGCATACTCGCCCGAGGGCACCGCAATAGTCATGGAGGGCTCGGAGTCATTGACGAAATAGACCGGGCTGAAGTAGGTCTTCCCGGACTTCTTCGCCTCGAGAAATGCCGGCGATTGCGAGAAGTCCTCGCCGCTGCCGACCGCATCCAGCGCAAACCGCGATACCCGAAGCTGCTCCTTGCCCGCGATGTCGAGGTGCCGGACGTCCCGCGCCGCCGGCACGCTGCGCAGAAACCGCAGGAAGTCGAGCTCGCGCTGCTCGATGAGCGCGCTCGCCAGCGTTTCGCGGAACCCGGCGCCTTTGCGCGCCGAGGGCGCGACCGCCGGGTCGTCCGAGGCGGCGTGCGTGGTCGCGCGCAGCTGCCGTTCAATGTCCTTGACGAAACGCTCGATGCGATCGGCCGCGACCAGGGCCTTCTCGCGCTCGAGGCGGACCAGCGCGCGCTTGGCTTCCTGGTAGGAGAAGTAGAGCTCGAAGAGTCCGCTTGCGATGAGCAGGCCGCCCACCAGCCCGACCAGGAAGACGACGTACTTCCAGAACAGCGTCCCTTGCGGCCGCGCGTCCGTCATCGCCGTATCGTGTCCGCGCGCAGCATGATCTTCCTGGGCACCACCACGCCCAGAGCGGACGCGGTCTTGAGATTCACCGCGAGGTCGATCTTGTCCGTGCCTTCCACGGGCAGGTCCCCGGGCCGCGCACCCCGCAGGATTTTCGCCACGAGCCGCGCCGCCTGAACGCCCTCGGCGTGGTAGTCCGAACCGTACGACACGAGACCCCCGTGACCGACCCACAGCGAGGTTGCGAACACGGCCGGGATGCGGGACGTAATGGACAGCTCGAGCAGCGCGGCCGGGATATCGATCGTCCCGACGTCCGGGGGGAGCAGCGCGTCGCCCGGCCGGACACTCTTGAGCGCGAGCTGGAGCTGCTCCGCGTTATACACCGGCCGCGACAACAGCTCGACCTTGAGCTGCTTCGCGGCCGCCTCGGCGCTCCAGATCGCCGCGATGGATGATGGATCGTTGGCGTAGTGGATCGCCCAGACGCGCTTGATCTTCGGGTCGAGGATGGTCAGGATCTCCAGCCGCTTCGCGGCAAGCTCGGTCGTGAGGCTCGAGATGCCCGTGATGTTTTCTCCCGGCTTCGCGACCGTTCGGACGATGCCCGCGATCACGGGGTCCCCGATCAGCGTGAAGACGATCGGGATCGTCTTCGTGGCGTTCTTCGCGGCCCGCGTTGCGGCCTCGTTGCTGGTGAAGATCAGGTCCACTCCCGCCTTGACGAGCGCCTCGGCTGCGGCGGGAGTTGCTTCCGGCTTCCCCTGGGTGAAGCGGATGTCGAACACGACATTCCGTCCGTCCTCGAAGCCGAGCTCGCGCAACCCGCTCCGCAGGCCCTCGACCGTCGGGTGATTGGCGGCCCAGGCCTCGTTGAGGATGCCAATCCGGTACGGACCGCGCCGTTCCTGGGCCTCGCCCTTCGCGACGAGAAGCGCGAGGGCCGTCGCGAGCAGGATGCGGGCGTGCAGTGCTTTCATACCGCGACGAACTGGTGGAACGCCGCCTCCGAGACCTGGCGCCATCCGCCGAGTCGCCTCTGGAAGCTCGTAAAGGACGCGTACACCTTCCTCGCCATCGGGCTCTTCTCGCCCTCTTCCCTGACGACCCCTGCCGCCAGTTTCCTCAGGTCTCTCAATACCACAGCCGGCAGCGGCGACAACTGGACCATGTCCTTGAACTCCCCTCTGAGCCTTTCAAGGGCAATGGCATTCTTTGCTTCATATTCGGACAGCCCGAGCACCGAGATCGACATGACGGCGAAATCAAGCATCCGTCTCAGCTCGACCGGAAGCGAGTCGTACGCCTTCTTGTTGAATGCGAATTCAAGCACGGTAGCGGGCTCGTGCCACCCGGGATAGTAGTAATAGGGCGCTGCCCGATGCAGTCCGAGCTGCAGGTCATCGTGCGGGCCCACCCATTCGGTTGCGTCGATCACGCCCCGCTCCAGCGCGCCGTAGATCTCCCCGCCGGGCGTCAGCACCACGGTCCCCCCAGCCCGCTCGACCACCCGGCCGCCCAGGCCCGGAATCCGCATCTTGAGGCCCTTGTAATCGGCCAGTGTCTTGATCTGCTTCTTGAACCACCCGGCCATTTGCGGGCCCGTCGCCATGCCGGGGCGCGGCACCAGATTGAACGCGGCGTAGGTTTCTTCCCACAACTGGAGTCCGCCGCCGTTGTAGAACCAGGCGGACATTCCTCCGGGATTCATGCCGAAGGGAACACTGCAAAACCACTGCACCGCCGGGTCCTTGCCGGCCCAGTAGTAGGACGCGCCCATGAAGGCCTCGACCGTTCCCTTGGAGCAGGCGTCGAATACTCCAAGCGGCGGCACGATCTGGCCGGCCGGGAACACCTCGATCACGAGTCGGCCACCGCTCATGTCGGCCACCATCTTGGCAAGCTGCTGCGCCGATCCCTGCATCACGTCGAGCGCCGGCGTCCAGGTGGTGGGCATGCGCCAGCGGTACTTCTGCTGCGCGATGACCGCGGGCGCATGCAGGACTGCGGCGGCACCGGCCGCTGCTGCTCCCGCGCCGGCGATGAACTTGCGTCGTTTCATAACATTCCTTTCGAACGAGAACCCGGCAATCTATCGTCGCTTATTCCAGGGTGGCGTCGGGTAGCGCGGGCGGTCGGCGGCGAGTTCCTCGGGCCACACGATCACCTTCTTGCCGTCCTGCCACTGGAACAGCACCATCTTGTGAGCCGTCTGGAAGCCGTCCTGGTCCACCTTGAACGCCCCATAGGCCGTGTGCGTGTCCAGCTTCAGGATGGCCTCGCGTATCCGGTCTCGGTCGAGGGAGCCCGCGCGCCTGACGCCCTCCAGCAGAATCTGGCACGCCGCATAGCCCTGGGCAGTGTGGTACGAGAGGCCGGCATCCGGAAATTCCTTCTGATGCGCCGCGACGAACTCCGCCGCGCCCGGATACTGGCGGGCGATCGGAATGAGGCCACCGGCGCGCAGCGTCACGAGCTCGGGCAGCCACTGGCTGGCGCCGTAGACAAACTCCGCGTCGCCGCCGAGCAACTCGTGGAATTTCGGCAGGTCGCCGCCAACGGTCACCGCGTGCATCTTCGGATTGATGTCTGCCGCTTTCAGCTGGCGGGTGATGGCGATGGCATCGTCGAAATAGGTGGCGGCCGCCACCACATCGGGATTTGCCGCCTTGACCTTCTTGATCAAAGTCGAGAAGTCCTTGGTCTTTGCCGGATACGCCTCGGCGACCACCACGTTCATGCCGCGCCGCTTCGCCATCTCGATCGTTCCGTGCGCAATCGCCTTCGGGAAAAGCGTGTCCTCGTAGAGAATGGCGAGCGTCTTCAGGCCGCGCTTCGACGCGAGATCGACCAGTCCCTCGAGATACACCTCCGCGGGAGACAGCAGCATGAAGATGTACTTCCGTCCCTTCTTGAAGATGGAAGTCGTCGCCGCGCCGGCGCCCACCATCGACATGCGGTGTTTTTCGGTCACGTTCGCTACGGCCTCGGTGAGGGGCGAAGAGTAGGGTGAAAAGACGAGATCGACCTTCTCGTGGCCGAGCAGCTTTTCGTAGACCGCTACGGCGTCCGCCGCCTGCGAGCGGTCATCCTCGAAAACCAGCTGGAGCTTCCGTCCCAGCACGCCGCCGCGATCGTTCGCTTCCTTCATGCAAATCTGGAAGCCGCGCAGCTGGTTCTGCCCCAGGTTGGCGAACGAGCCCGTCTGCGACACGGAGGCGCCGATCCGGATCGGCGCCTGGGCGTGGGCGGGTGCCGCAAGCGCCGCGGTCACCATGGCGGTGGCAAAGATGAGGATAGTTCTGGGCTGAACCGGCGATGCGGCCCCTACGCACCGTTGCATGTGCGCCTCCCTCCGGACAAGCGGCTTCGCCCTACCGCCGCGACTCTTGTTGCGCTGCGAACCGACCAGGTTGCACGCGTCTTCTTCTTTACCCGCGTCGCCGGATGCTAGCGAATGTCCCGAGCCCCGTAAAGCGACCGTGGCGATGCCGTATGCTGCGATGCGGAAGCGGGCGCCTGCTTCGCGCTCCGGCGGTCACTTGATGGCGAGCGGATTGACCGGCGAGCCCACCGCGCCGGTGATCGGGAGCGCCGGCGCGACGAACAGGAACTCGTAGCGCTTGTCCGAGGCGCAGTCCTTCGCGAGATCCCCGAGATGGAAGATCTCGCCCACCGTCAGCCCCATGATCGGGATCGTGATCCAGTGCCAGGGCTGGTTGGTGTCCTCCGACTCGTTCGGCCGCACTTCCACGCCCCAGGTGTCGGTCGCGATGCCGGCGATCTCGCGCTTGTGGATCCAGTCCACGGTCTCGAACGCGAGTCCCGGGGCGTCGCCGCCCGAGTAGCCGTCCCAGCTCTTCGCCGCCAGGCAGCGCTCGACGTGCCCGGTGCGTACCAACAGATAGTCGCCGCGGCGCACCCGCACGTCCTGCTTCTTCTCGGTAAAGTCGAGAATCTCACCCGTGATCGCGAAGCCGTCGGGAAGCCACTTCCTGCCCATCGCGCGGGCGACGTCGAGCAGCACGCCGCGCCCGACCATCTTCTCCCGCGTCTTCTCGATGCCGCCCTTCTGCGCCCCGCCGGTGGTGACGTTGCGGCAGTCGTAGCCGTTCCACATGTGGTCGTAATACATGATGTGGCCGAGCCCGTCCCACTGCGTGCCGCACTGGAGCGGCATGATGATGATGTCGTCGGTGCCGCGGATCTTGCGGTGATCGAGCACGCCCGAGTAGGCGTCGGTGCCGGTGCGCAGCATCAGGTGCACGGGGTTGAAGCGGCCAAGCGCGGGGTACTTGGTCTTGCCGCCCTGCGGGCCGTGCTGGTCGAAATTCAACGCGAGCGAGATGACCCTGCCCTTTCGCACCAGGCGCGCCGCCGAGACGATATCGGCTGCGGTCGTGAAATTGAGGGTGCCGAGCTCGTCGTCCTTGCCCCAGCGGCCCCAGTTCCTGCAGCGCTTCGCCGCCCGGTGCACGTCCTTGCGCGTGAGCCTGCGGTGCTTCTTCTCGCGCGTGTCCTTCAATTTGAGTTTGACCGCCATGTGGAATGCCTTTTTTCTGCGTTTCCGGGGAAAGCACGCAGTCTAGCCAGCGCTGCGGGGAGGCGTCAATTAACGCAAGAAGCATGACGTGGCGAAACATGACGTGACAACGCGAGTCATTCCTGAAATGCCGCTGCCCGCAAACAGATAGAATGAACGAGCGCGCAGTCTGGCTTGCTGGACAAGATATGAAGCTTCCAAATCTAGAACGAGCGTCCGTCAGGATCGGGAAGATTTCACATTACCTGCTCTCGGCGACGCATCCCGCGGGCCGCCACAAAGCGCGCTTCTTTGAGCGATTCGGATTCTCTCACTCTTCGCCACAGGTGTTGATTCAATCGCCCACTGAGCATGCGCGCTCGAATGAAGTATCGGTCGTGGAACAGACAGCGTTTGGAACCCGCTACACCGTAGACGGAGCGCTGAATTCTCCCGATGGCCGGAATCCTCGAATACGAGTAATATGGTTTATGGAATCGGGCAGCGATATTCCGAACTTCGTGACAGCTTATCCAGTCTCAGAGCCGAAGACATGATCAAGGAACTCGACAGCGTAGTACTTGCCGTGGATCTGCCGGCGCACCGCCTGAAGGCCGGCGATGTCGGCACCGTCGCGCACGTACATGGAAGCGGCAAGGGTTACGAGGTGGAATTCGTGGCCCTGGACGGTGAAACCGTCGCCGTGCTGACGCTGACCCCGGCCGAGCTTAGGCCGGTTGGTCGTCGCGAAATCGTCCACGCGCGTCCTCTCCCGGCCTGAACTGTAGCTACCCCGCATCATCTCCCGCGTCAGGTCAAGGCCGCCGGGGCGCGTGGCTATCAGACGCTGATCAATGAAGCGCTGAAACAGGCAATCGAGCACGAGAGCCTGGAGGATACGCTGCGGCGGGTGATCCGCGAGGAAGCCGCAACCTATAAGGTCGGCGGCAAGCGAGAATAACGCCGGTCAAGCGGAGCGCGCCAGGTCCCGCGGGACGGCGACGATCGTTGGCAGGATCCATTTCGAAACCGTGAGGGCGCTCGCGCTCCCCGACGTGCGCGGCAAGATCGCCGATCTCGCGATGGAAGTCGTTGGCAACTCGCCCGATAAGTTCGCCGCGGACATCCGGTCCGGAAGTTGCGTCCTTTGTCACGCAACAATTCCCCTCACCGCCCTTTTCGCATGGCGCGAAATCGCGTTTGGCGCGATACTCTCATCGAGGATGGACGGCCGTTTCCACATTGCAGACTGTTTCGACAGAGGACCCTGAAAGAGAGCCTATGACTACCGTTTCTCCTGCCGTGCGGGCCGAAATCGCCCCGACCGGCATGCTGCGCGTCGGCATCAATCTCGGAAATTTCCTGCTCACCGCGAAAGACCCCGCCACCGGCGAGACCAAGGGCATCGCGGTGGACCTGGGACGGGAGCTCGGCCGGCGGCTCGGCGTCCCCGTCGAGATCGTCGGTTATGCCACGCCCGGCGAGCTCGCCGACGCCGCGACGTTCGGCGCATGGGACGTCGGATTTCTCGGCGCCGAGCCGCAGCGCGCGAAGGAGATCGACTTCACCGCCGCCTACGTGGAGATCGAGGCCACCTACCTGGTTCCGCCCGGCTCGCCGATCCGGGATATTTCAGATGTCGACCGCGAAGGCGTGCGCATCGCGGTCCCGGAGAAGAGCGCCTACGAGCTGTACCTGAGCCGCACTCTGAAGCACGCCAAGCTGGTGCGCACGAAGGGCGGGGATGCGGCATTCAAGCTTTTCGTCTCGGAAAAGCTGGAAGCGCTCGCGGGCCTCAGGCCGCGACTGGTGAAGGATCACGAAAAGCTTTCCGGCTCGCGCGTCGTCTATGGCCGGTTTACCGCCGTTCAGCAGGCAATCGGAATTCCCAGAGGCCGCCTCGCGGGCGCGAAATATCTGCGCGAGTTCGTCGAGGACATCAAGGCATCCGGGCTCGTCGCCAGGACGATCGAGGAGAACGGCGTCCGCGGGCTGACCGTCGCGCCCAAGGCAGAGTAAGGCTGAAGTCGAAGGACCCCGGCGGACAACTCGCCCCCGCACGGCTCGACTGCCGGGGGAATAATTCGCCGCCGCGTCACTTCGTCACCGCATCACGCTTCTCGTCCACCTTCTCGAAGTCGATCCGCTCATCGACCGGCAGGTTCTGCAGGTAGCGGCGCAGGCTGTCGAGGCCCATCTCGACCGCGCCGAGCCGCATCCAGTCGCGCCCACCCACGATGCGGCTGCGGCGCGAGGCGACGTCGTTCGCGGTCGCAATCGCGAGGCAGATCGTGCCCGCGAACTCGATCCGGTCCGGGCCCTCATCGACCTCGATCAGCACGGCGAGCGCATGCGTCGAGCCGGTCTGGCGGCCGGCGGCGCGCGCCACGGCCTCGGCGGTCTCGCGCGCGATTCCGCCCGCTGCCACCGTACCGTCGAGCCCGACGGCGGCGCAGATTTCACCCAAGTCGCGGGCGACCACCCCGCGGCGAAAGACCCGCTCGGCGTCCGGAAGGTGCGCAATGCGCGCCGCGATCTGCCCGCCCGTAAACATCTCCACGATGGAAAGGCTGGCGCCGCGGCTCGCGAGCGCCTCGAGCACGACGCCCTCGAGCGTGTGATTGTCCTCCGCGAGGATGAAGTTTCCGAGGCGCCGGCGCACTTCCTCCTCGACCGGCGCGAGCTTGCGGCGGATGTCGTCCATGTCCTTTCCGCGCACGAGGAGCTTCGTTTCGAGCTGGGGAAAATGCGCGCGAAAGCCGAGCTTTACTTCGCCGCCGGGCGCAAGCTCCGCCACGCCTTCGAGCAACGCGTTCGCGCGCGACTCGCCGATGCCGTAGGAATGGAAGCGCTTGAGGTGGATCGCCGTCTGCATCCCGGCCTTCTTGAGCAGCCGCGGAATGATCTGCTCCTCGAGCATGCGGCGCACCTCGCGCGGGACGCCCGGCGTGAAATAGAATCGCGCTTTCCCGATGTCCAGCGCAAAGCCGCAGGCGGTGCCGATCGGATTGTCGAGGATCTCGGCGCCGGCCGGCAGCATCGCCTGCTTGCGGTTGCTCGCCGGCATCGGGCGGCTGCGGCGCGCAAAGTACGATTCCATCCGGCCGAGCCACTCCTCGGACAGAACGAGCTCGACGCCGGCGGCACGGGCGGCGCATTCCTGCGACAGGTCATCCACCGTGGGCCCGAGCCCGCCGTTGACGATGACAGCGTCCGCGCGCTGCCCGGCGAGCCGGAACGCGAGCAGCAGCTCCTCGCGATCGTCGCCGACCGTCGTTTCCCAGCTCACCGAAAGCCCGAAGTCCTCGAGCTTCTGGCTGATGTAGCTGAAGTTGGTGTTGACGGTCTTGCCGGTGAGGACCTCGTCACCGGTGCAGATGACCTCGATGCGCATGCCCGCCCGCGGTGAATTACTCGTCCTCGCCGTAGTGGATGCGGCGGTAGGGCAGGGTCACGACGCTGCGCGAGATGCGGGCGTCGATCATCATCGGGCCGGGCTTCGCAACCCACTCCGCGGCCGCCGAGCGCACGTCTTCGATGTTGCGCGCGAGCTTCCCCCTCCCGCCAAACGCCGTTGCCACGGCGCCCAGGTCCGGCGTCGGGATCCGCGCGAGCTCGGACTTCATCTTGTGCGCGTCGAGCTTGTAGTACTCCGAGCCGAGCGCCTCGTTGTTCATCACGACGATGAGGAGCGGCATGTCGTAGCGGACCATCGTCTCGAACTCCGCCAGGTGCATCATGACGCTGGCGTCGCCGTCGACCAGCATCGCCGGCTTGTTCCCGCTGGCCACCACCGCCCCCATCGCGGCGGGCATCATCTGCCCGATGCAGCCGAAAAAGTGGCTGGGCAGTACCAGCGGGCGCTGGCGGCGGAACATGATGTTCGAGAACCCCGCGGTACACCCGCTGCCCGTAAACAGGCTCATGCTCGTCGGCACGGTTTCATCCAGGACGCGAATGACCTCCCGCGGATCGACGGTGCCGGGCTCGATGGGATATTCCTTGCGATCCTCGTACTGGCCGGCGAGCTGCTTCCGGACGTCCGGCGTGCGGTAGCCGACGTTCTTGAACGAACGCTCCTCCAGCAGCCTGTCGAGCCCTTCCACGCCGGCCCGGGCGTCCGCCTGGACGTAGCAGTCGGCGGAGCGCCCGCCCGCCATCACCACGTGCGGCTTGGCGTCGATCTGAACGTAGCGCGCATTCGGGTAGAGGTAGCCGTGCTCCGTGGTGTAGCGATTCATGCTGGCCCCGACCGCGATGACGCAGTCGGCTTCCTCGAACAGCCTCATCGCCGTGCGCGTGCCGTAGGTGCCGGAGATGCCGACGTGGTACTCGTCCTCGGAGAGCCAGGTCTTCGCCATCAGCGTGGTCGCGATGAGCGCCCCGGTGCGCTTCGCGAGCTTCACCACCGCTTCCCCTGCGCCGGACCACCGCGCCCCCCGGCCCACGAGTATCACCGGATGCTTCGCCCCGGCGACGATGTCGGCTGCCTGCCGGAGCGCCTCGGGATCGGGCCGCACCGCGCGCGGCGGAATCAGGGTCGAGGACGGCTTGTACGCCTCGTCGTCGTCCTCGAAGGTCTTTTGCTGGATGTCCATGGGAACGCTCAGCATGACGGGGCGCGATTCCATCTTGGCCATGTAGAACGCCTTGCGCACGGCGTCGTCCGCGTCATCCGGCGTGTTCAGCCGGACGTAGCCGGCCTCGCAGCCGGCGGCAAACCGCGCGTTGTCGAGGTGCTGGTTGTATTCCTGGTCGTTCGTCGGATGCTCGCCGCAGAAGGCGACGATCGGCGACGCCGCGCGCGAGGCCGTGAGGAACGCGGTCGCGAGCTGCGACACGCCCGGCCCGCAGGTCGTGGTGGCGATACCGGGCGTGCGCGTCGCGCGCGCCCAGCCGTCGGCCATTCCGAGCCCGGCGCCCTCGTGGCGGACCTCGAGCATCTTGACGCCGCCCAGCATGTCGAGCTCGTGCATCCAGTACATGTTCGCGTCGCCCATGATGCCGAACATGTGCGTGACGCCTTCCGCCTTGAAGTTGGCCGCGAGCCTCTGGTAGACCTTCATGAATCCCCCTTCATTTCAAATGCGTGAATCTAGGCGGCGGCGCAGCGTGCCGCGAGCCGCTCCGTGAATTCCCTGGTCATGCGCTTGACCACGAGGTTCGCGCCGCCCTCCACCAGCGAGGCGAGCTTGCCGGCGATCTCGACCTGGGCAGCGATCGGAATCACCGAGCCTGCCGGCTCCACGCGCTCCTCGACCTTGAACGTCATGTTGGAACGGATGCGCGTCCCCCCTTTGTCGTCCTTGCCCCTCGCCAGAACGCGCCCGGACATCCCGGCTGCGTCGAGCTCGATCGCGACCCGGGCGCGGAACGCCACCTTGGCGGGCCCGAACTTGACGGTGAGGGTTGCGTCGAACGAGCCATCCTCCTGCTCCGCGCCGAGCGCCGCGCCCGGCACGCAGCCGACGACCTCGTGCGGGTCCGACAGCACGCTCCAGACTGTGCGCGGCGCCGACGGCACCTCGATCCGCTCGTTGACTTCGATCACGATGTGGACGAAAGAAAGGACATTCCAGGGGCCGCAATAGTAGCAGGTGGCGGGCGCCGCGATACCGGCTACTCGGCGAGCGGCAGGCTGACGGGCCTGCCGCTCGCCGCCGAGTGCTCGATGGCGAGCGTCACTTCGAGCGTGGCGCGTGCCTCGCGGGCGGTTGCCAGCGCGCACGGTCTGCCCACGGCGAGGTGGTCGAGCCAGGCGCGCGTCTCGTTCGCGACCGGCCCCCAGAAGTCTCCGAGCGCCCAGTCGCCGGGCGTGCCGCTCTGCAGGAACACCATGTTGACCGGCTGGTCGGGCAGATAGACGTGCGGCACGCCTTTCTCGCTGTACATGATCTGGTCGGTGTGGTCGTCGTCGAGGATCATGACGCCGCCGGTGCCGAGCACCTCGACCCGCGCCGCATGTCCGCGAGCGGGGTACTGGTCGGGAAGCGAATACGCAATGCCGAGGTTCACCACCGCCCCGTCGTCGTAGGTCAGGATCGCGAAGCTGACATCGTCGGTGTCAAATCCGGAATCCTTGAGCACGCCCTTCTGTCCCCGCGCGAATACTTCCTTTACCCGCGCGCCTTCGAGCAGCCAGTTCATGAGGTCCACATAGTAGGTGAGCGCGTCCACCACCGGGGTCGCGTCGGGGTTGCGCTCGAGGATGGCGGTTGCCTGCGAGCGCAGGTTGAAGACGCGCGCGGCGCCCCCGACGAGCCTGCCGAGGCGGCCCTGCACGATCTGCTCCTTGGCGATCAGGTAGCGCTCCTTGTAGCGGCGGCTGTAGCCGACACGCACGCTGACGCCCGCCTTGTCGGCCGCGCGGATGACGCGATCGGCGTCGGGGAGCGTGAGCGCAATCGGCTTTTCCACCAGCACCGGCTTGCCGAGCTCGATCGCCTGGATGAGCGGCCCGAGGTGCGCGCCCTCGCTGGAGGAAACGATGACGGCATTCACCTCGGGGCGGGAAATGACCGCAGCGTTGTCGCCCGAATGGAAGTGGGCGCCGGTTTTCTTCGCCAGGTCGCGCGCCCGCGCCGGCTCCGCGTCGGAGACCGCCATGAACCTGACTGCCGGATCCTCCGAAGCGAGCCGCGCGCGCAGCCCCCCGATGCGGCCGGCACCGATTACGGCAATCCCCAGTTCCTTCCGCAACTTAGCGTCCCCCACCCACCCCCTTTGCCCGCTTCACAGGCTCGAGTCCCGCGGATTCTAACAGCAGCGTACATTGTGTATCATAGGGACGCCCGCGCTGGTGGCGGGCGGACTCCGCGTTTCAACCCACCGGGAGGAGAAAAACGATGAGCACGCTACTTTCACGCTTATTGCGCACCCCGTTCGTCAGGACCCTCGCGTTGAGCGCGCTCGCGCTGACGGGCGGCTACGTCCTCGCCCAGCAGATGGTCGGGCCCGGGACCAAGCCGCATTCACCCGACTTTGCCGCCGGGCAGACAAAGGCAGGCGGTTACAAGCCTGAACGGATGAAGAATCCCAACCTGGTCCCCCATGCGCCGAGGATGACCATAACGCCGCCGTCCGAGATCCCGATCGACAGGATCAAGCTGCCGCCGGGATTCCAGGTCGAGATCTGGGCGCACGGCATGCCGGGCGTGCGCATGATGACTCAAGGCAGCAAGGGCACCATCTGGGCCGGCACGCGCATCATCGGGCGCGTCTACGAGATCAAGGACAAGGGCGGCGTGCGCACGCACCGCATCCTGGCCGAGAAGCTCGTGCAGCCCAACGGCGTCGCCTTCCAGGCCGGCAACCTCTACGTCATGGCGATCCACCGGGTGTTCCGCTACGACGGCATCGAGGACAACCCCAACGTGAAGCCGGTCGAGCTCACGGACCAGTTCAAGCTGCCGCCGGAAGTGCATCACAACTGGAAGTTCATCGCCTTCGGCCCCGACAGCCGGCTCTACGTCCAGGTCGGCGCCCCGTGCAATATCTGCGAGCCGAGCGATCAGCACGCGCAGATCCGCCGCTACGTCGCGGACGGCTCGAACATGGAGGTGGTGGCGCGCGGAGTCAGGAACACGGTCGGCTTCGACTTCCATCCGCAGACCGGGGAGCTCTGGTTCACCGACAACGGGCGCGACTGGATGATGGAGGACGGCCCGCAGGACGAGCTGAATCGCGTCTCCAGGATCGGCCAGTTCTTCGGCTTCCCCTACTGCCACGCGCAGGGCATCCCCGACATGGACATCAAGAAGAAAGATCCCTGCAAGGGCGTGACGCTTCCCGTCGCCCTGATGGGACCGCATGCCGGAGCGCTCGGGATGCGTTTCTATACGGGCAGCATGTTCCCGAAGGACTACGTGAACTCGATCTTCGTCGCGCGCCGCGGCTCGTGGAACCGCAGCGTGCAGTTCGGTTACGACATTGCGAACGTGCGCGCTACCGCCGACGGCAGGAACGCCAAGGTGACGCCGTTCATGACCGGGTTCCTCGACCCGAAGACGAACCAGTTCTGGGGCCGGCCGGTGGATGTGCTGCAACTGCCCGACGGATCGATGCTGGTGTCCGACGAGCAGAACGGCGCCATCTACCGGGTAAGCTACAAGAAGTAAATGCAACGCCTCGACACGGCGCGGCGGATGCTTCGTATCCGCCGCGCCGCGGCGTTTCTGGGCATCGCCATCGCCGCGGGCGGGGCGCTCGCCCAGACCAGCGCCGATCCCTTACGCGGCAAGGCCAAGGCCGGTGCCTGCGAGGCCTGCCATGGAACGCCGGATCGCCCGCCTCTCGCGGGCACGCCTCCTCTCGCCGGCCAGCAGGAAGAGTTCCTGGCGCTGCAGATGTTCCTGTTCCGCGAAGGCCTGCGCGAAGCACCGCAGATGGCCGGCATGCTGAACGGCTTCTCCGACTGGGACCTCGTCGACGTCGCCGCGTATTTCGCGCGCCAGCCCGCCGCGCGAAACAGCGGCAAGCCGGACGCGCAGCTTCATGCGCGCGGCGCGGCGCTGGCAAAGGCGTTGGGATGCGGCACCTGCCACGTCAAGGACTACCGCGGCCAGAAGCAGGTGCCCCGGCTCACGGGCCTGCCGGAGGACTACCTCGCCGCGACGATGAAAGCGTACCGGGACAACAAGCGCTCCGGCACCGATACCAGCATGAACGGCATCATGTACAAGGTGGCGGACAGCGATATCCAGGCGCTGGCGCATTACCTGGCTCACCAGTGATTTCGTGACGAGCTACGGGTGGCGAATCACGGGTGACGAGATAAAGTTCATAAGTTCACAACAGTGCTGAATGGCAAGGAGCGCCATCATGTCCCCGGACATCAGGATCTACAACGCCGCCGAACTGGGCACGCCGCTCGGCGCGTACTCTCACGTGACGCGCGTGCGCGCGCAGGAGTACCTCTTCATCGCCGGAATGCTGGCGACGGACAAGGCGGGAAACATCATCGGCAAGAGCGATTTCGACGCGCAGGCCGCGCAGGTCTTCGCCAACGTGCGCGTGGCGCTCGAATCCGCCGGGGCGTCGTGGAGGAACGTGGTGCAGTTCACGACCTACCTGACCGACGCGAAGCTGATCGAGGGCTTCATGGCGTACCGGCGGCGCGAATTTCCGCGCATGTTCGCGGGAGCACCCTATCCCCCGAACACCCTGCTCATCATCAACCGGCTGGTGCGGGAAGAATTCCTGATCGAGGTGCAGACGGTCGCCGCGATCTAGCGACGCCGAAACAGCAGGGAAGCGCGGTCAGTTCCCGTCTTTGGCATTCGTCGGGGCGCCGGAGCGCTGCGCCTGCATTCCGCCCGGCCAGAAGAAAGCCACCACGAGGCCCAACGGGAGGACGGTCGCCCATACCAGTGCGAACTGCTTGAAGGCCTGGGCGTCGGCTGTGGACTCGAGCTTGTTCTGCAGCCAGGCATCGCGCTGCTTCACGTCGGCTACTGTCGGTGCGTACGGCTTGAGGGAGCCGTCCTGGTCGATGAACGATATGAATTTTCCGGAGTTCACGAACACCGAGCTTGCGAGGATGCGCGTGTATTCGGTGCGCTTGTCCGAAGGAAGACCGCGTCCCCACTCCCCGGTTATCGACACGGCGGGAAACGCGTCCATCCTGGCAACCAGGTCCTTGGTGGTCACGTACATGTAGGACCAGGCGCCCACGAGCACCGCATAGACGGCAACCGCCAGGGCACTCTTGATGACGGACCGGGTACGCAGCCCTTGCGTCCGGATTTCGATGAACCCGTGGACCGTCCACGTCAGGACGAGGGCCGCGAGGCCGAAATTCACCGCGAGGTCAAGCAAGCCTGTCATGTGATCGTCCCCATTCAGCTCGATTCAGGCGCTTCCAGCGGCGGCGCCGGCATTCCCGCACGCAATTTGCCATGACAGCGTCAAACCGGCAACTGGAGTCGGTCTCAGCGCAAATAATCACGCTGCCATCTCTTGTAGGCCTCGCCGCTCACCAGCGCGTCCATCTCCTTCGCCGAGGCGATCCTGTCCCGGAGATCGGCCGGCGCGCCGCCGTTGTAGAGATGGGTGTAGACCTCCTTCAGCGCCTTCACCGCCGCCGGCAGGGGCTGGTGCCCCTGGAGCAAAACGCGCGCGCCCGCGGCCGCGAAGTCCTCGCGACGGATCGCCGCCGGCGCCGATCCGACCATGACGGGGAGCCGCGCCGCGTCGTGGACCGCCTTGACCTGATCCGCCGACTCAACGCCGACCACGAAGATCGCGTCCACGCCGCAGGCGGCGAAAGCTCTTGCGCGCTTCACCGCGCCTTCGGTCCCCTCCACCTTGAGGGCGGCCGTGCGCCCGAGCAGCATCGTCGCGGGATCGCGGCGGGCGGCAACCGCGGCCTTGAGCTTGCCGACCATCTCCTCGATCGAGATCAGCTCGTCGGCGCCCTCGGTCTGCCCGAAGCGGGCCGGCAGCGCCGTGTCCTCGATGCTCATCGCGGATACCCCGGCATGCTCGAGCTCCTCGACCGTGCGCATGACGTTCAACGCGTTGCCGTAGCCGTGGTCCGCGTCCACGATCAGGGACAGCCGGGCTGCGCGCATGATGCGCCGGACCTGGTCGGCGAACTCGGTCAGGGTCAGCACGATGAGATCGGGCGCGGCGAGCGTCGTGTTCGACGCGACCGAGCCCGCCAGCATGCCGATCTCGTAGCCGACCGACTCGGCGACCCGCGCCGAGAGCGCGTCGTACACGCTCGCCGGAGACACGCACTTCGTCCCGGCGAATACCGCGCGCAGCCGCTTGCGCTGTTCCGTAGGGCTCATGCTCTCTCCGCTCAAGCCGCCAGCAGGTCCATGAACTCGTTCACCGCCATCGCCTCCAGCCGCTTCGGATCGAGACACGCGCGCAGGATGGCGTCGCGCTGCTTCGCGGCGAACACGCGCGCGACGCTCTTCTCGAACTTCTCCACCAGCACGGGAATGCCCTCCTTGCGGCGGCGGCGGTGGCCGAGGGGATAGAGCACCTCGGAGAGCGGCGTCTTCGTGCCGTCCTTGAAGAACACCTGGATCGAGTTGGCGTTGGTGCGCTTTCCCGGGTCGTGATACTCGCGCTCGTACTGCGCCGATTCCCTCAGCCTCATCTTCGCGCGCAGCGCGTCGATGCGCGGGTCGGCGGCGACGTGGTCCTCGTAGTGCTCCGCGGTCATCGTGCCGTAGATGAGGCCGATCGCCATCATGTACTGCATGCAGTGGTCGCGGTCCGCGGGATTGTGCAGCGGGCCGGACTTGTCGAGGATCACCATGGTCGAGTTGTGGCACCGCACCTCAATGCGCTGCACCTCGTCGAGCCGGTCCTTGACCAGCGGGTGCAGCCTGATCGCGGCTTCCACCCCGCTCTGGCCGTGGAACGCCGTGGGATAGGGAAGCTTGAACAGCACGTTCTCCATGACGTAAGTGCCGAAAGGCCGCTGGAACCGGAACGGCCGGTCCCTGAACAGGACATGGTAGAAGCCCCACGTCTTCGCGGTGAGCGCCGAGGGGCACCCGATCTCGCCTTTCACGGTCATCAGCGCGATGCGCACGCCGCGGCTTGCCGCATCGCCCGCGGCCCACGACTTGCGCGGGCCGGTGTTGGGTTTTCTGCGAAAGGTCGCGAGCGCGTGCCCGTCCACCCACGCCTGCGAGAGGGCATCGACGATCTCCTCGTGCGTGCCGCCGAGCAGCTTCGTCACGACCGGCGTCGTCGCGATCTTCACCAGGATGGTGTGATCGAGCCCGGCCGCGGTGAACCCGTTCTCGAGCGCGAGCCCGCCCATGATTTCGTAGGTCTTGACCGCCGACTCCAGCACCTCGCGCATTACTATTGGTTGCTTCCCCTGCGCCGCGTGCGTCCGCGACAGCCAGTCGGCGACCGCCAGGATCCCGGAGAAGGTATCGGAGGGGTGGATCACCGTCGCGCCGTAGAACGCATCGTTGAAGTCGAGCCAGCGCACGAGCATTCCGATATTGAACGTCGCACGCTCCGGGTCGAGCACGTATGACGTGCCCGGCACGCGCGCGCCGTTCGGAACGACGGTGCCCGGCACCACCGGGCCGATAAGCTTGGTGCAGGCGGGATAGGCGAGCGCCTCGAAGCCGCAGCCCAGGCTGTCGATCAGCGCGAGCCGCGCGGTCTCGAGCGCGAGAGCGCTTCTCACCCGGTAGCGCTCGACGTAATCGGCGATCTCGAGCAGGACCTTATCGGGGGCGGGACGAACGTTGGAAGGCGCGGTTTTCATGTCGGCCGGCGGCGTCAAAGCGGTGAAGTATATGGGAAAATCGCGCCATGAACGACGTCATCATCATCGGTGCCGGCATCGGCGGGCTCACGCTCGCTCTCGCGCTGCACCGGTCCGGGATTCCATGCCGCGTCTACGAGGCCGCGCCGGAGATCGCCGGGCTCGGCCTGGGCATCAACATTCTGCCCCACGCGACGCGGGAGCTCGCTGCGCTCGGCCTCGAGGATGCCCTTGCCGCCGTCGCCGTCACGACGCGCGAGGCGGTTTTCTACAACCGCTTCGGCCAGCTCGTGTACAGCGAGCCGCTCGGGCGCCACGCCGGCTACGCGTGGCCGCAGTTCTCCATCCATCGCGGCGACCTGCAGGCGGTGCTGCTGGAGGCGTGCGTGCGCCGCATCGGCGCCGACCGGGTCCTCACGGGATGGCGCTGCACGCGCGTCGAGCAGGACGACGGCGGCGTCACCGTCCGGTTCGAGCGCGCGGCGACCGGGGAGGCGCTGCCCCCGCAGCGCGGCGCGCTCGCCGTCGGCTGCGACGGCATCCATTCGGCGGTCCGCAGGCAGCTCTACCCCGCTGAGCGCGACCCGATCTATAGCGGCGTCAACATGTGGCGCGGCGCGACCTGGTGGCCCCCTTTTCTCACCGCCGCGAGCTTCGTCCGCGCCGGCTGGCTCGAATCCGGCAAGATGATCATCTACCCGATCCGCAACCGCCGCGACGCGGGTGGCCGCCAGCTGGTGAGCTGGGTCGGCGAGTTCTACACGCCGAATTACAAGCTGCGCGACTGGAACCGTGCCGGCGACGCGAAGGATTTCATCCATGTCTTCGAGAACTGGAAGTTCGACTGGCTCGACGTGCCGGGCATGATCCGCAGCGCCGAAACCATCCTCGAGTACCCGATGGTCGACCAGGAGCCGCTGCCGCGCTGGAGCTTCGGGCGCGTGACGCTGCTGGGCGACGCGGCGCATCCGATGGTGCCGCGCGGCTCCAACGGCGCCGGGCAGGCGATACTCGACGCGTCGGCGCTGGCGAATTGCCTGGCGCGGCGCGCCGACCCGGTCGAGGCGCTGCGGGAGTACGAAGCCGAGCGGCTCGAGGCGACGGCGAGGGTGGTCAGGATGAACCGCACGGATCCGCCGGACGCGATCCTGCGCGAGGTTTACGCCAGGACTGGCGATCGGCCGTTCCGCAACATCAACGAAGTGATCAGCCGCGAGGAGATGGCGGCCCTTACCCAGGGCTATGCCAGGGTCGCCGGTTACGACAAGGAAACCCTGGGCGCTAAGGCCAAGGCATAATAGGGGCAGTCATGTCCACCGTCCCGGCGCAAAATCCGAAGCGGCGCGAGTTCTACGACCGCATTGCGCGTCACGACATGACACCGCTGTGGGAGGTGCTCGGCGCGCTGGTTCCGCCGAAGCCCGCGACGCCCTGCGTTCCCGCGCTGTGGAAGTACCGCGACGTCCGCTCCTACGTCATGGAAGCGGGCGAGCTGATATCGGCGGCGGAAGCCGAGCGGCGGGTGCTCGTCCTCGAAAATCCGGGCCTGCGCGGCGCCTCCGCCATCACGCACACGCTCTACGCAGGACTGCAGCTGATCCTGCCCGGCGAGATCGCGCCGAGCCACCGCCACACCCAGAGTGCGCTGCGCTTCATCGTCGAGGGCAAGGGGGCATATACCGCGGTGGACGGGGAGCGCGTGACGATGCATCCCGGCGATTTCATCATCACGCCCTCGTGGACCTGGCACGACCACGGCAACCCGGGGGCCGACCCGGTCGTATGGCTCGACGGGCTCGACGTTCCGATGGTGGCGTATTTCGACGCCGGATTCATGGAGCGTTTTCCGGAGACGACCCAGCCGGTCCTGCGCCGGGAAGGCGATTCGCAGGCGCGTTACGGGTCGAACCTGCTTCCGGTCGGATATGCGCCGCAGTCGCTTACGACGCCGGTATTCTGCTACCCCTACGCCCGCACCCGCGACGCACTCGAGCAGTTGCGCCGCGGGGACGACTGGCATCCGTGCCACGGTTTGAAGCTCCAGTACTCCAACCCCGCGACCGGCGGCTACCCGATGCCCACCATCGGCGCGTTCGTGCAGATGCTGCCGACGGGGTTCCGTGGTGAGCCGTACCGCGCGACCGACGGCACCGTCTATTGCGCGGTCGAGGGCCGCGGCCGCACCCGCATCGACGGAAGCGCGTTCGAGTGGGAGGCGCAGGACGTCTTTGTCGCGCCGTCGTGGAGCAAGGTGCAGCACGAAGCGGAGGGCGACGCGGTGCTCTTCAGCTTCTCCGACCGCCCGGCGCAGAAGGCCCTCGGGCTGTGGCGCGAGCAGGCGCCGTGCGAGTGAACCGGACACCGGTCACTTGTGAAGCTGTATAGCTACTTCCGCAGCTCCGCCGCCTACCGCGTCCGCATCGCGCTGAATCTCAAGGGCCTCTCCTACGAGACCGTCCCGGTGCATCTCACGCGCGGCGGCGGCGAGCAGCGCGCCCCCGGCTATCGCAAGCTGAATCCGCAGGCCCTGGTGCCGGTGCTGGAGGATGGCGGGCGCGTACTCACGCAGTCGCTCGCCATCATCGAGTATCTGGATGAGACCCACCCACAGGTGCCGCTCCTGCCCAAGGATCCGGCAGCGCGGGCGCGGGTGCGCGCGCTGGCGCTCGCCGTCGCCTGCGACCTCCATCCGCTGAACAACCTGAGGGTGTTGAACTACCTCACCGGCCCGATGGGTGTCAACGAGGACGCGAAGCAGACGTGGTACCGCCACTGGATCGCCGAGGGACTGGGAGCGCTCGAAGCAAGCATAGCCGGCGACCGCGCGACCGGCCGCTTCTGCCACGGCGACAGCCCGGGCCTCGCCGACTGCTGTCTGGTACCGCAGCTCGCCAACGCCCACCGCTTCAAGTGCGACGTCTCGCCTTACCCCACGCTGGTGAGGATCGAGAAGAACTGCCAGGCGCTCGAGGCCTTTCAGCGCGCCGCGCCCGGCGCGCAGCCCGACGCCGAGTAAACGCTCCTTCCCCCCTTGCGGGGGAAGGCGGGGATGGGGGGACGAATTTGAGCGACCCGTCCGACCCCCCACCTTAATCCTCCCCCGCAAGGGGGGAGGAAATCATTTTGCGTTCGCGGGCGGCGAACGACGCCGCGCGCGGGAGTCGCTGCTTACCGCAGCGGAATATTCCGCGACTTGATAACCTTGGCGTATTTCACGATGTCCTGCTCGAGCTGCTGGCGCAATTCCTCAGGCGAGCTGCCGATGGGCTCCAGCCCTTCACGCGCGTAGAACGCCTTTATCTTCGGGTCGTCCAGCGCCTGCTTGATGACCTTGCTCAGCCCGTTGACCGCCTCGGCCGGCGAGCCCTTCGGGAAGAACATCGCATACCAGTTGCCGATTTCCAGGCCTGGAACGATGGATTTGATTGCCGGCAGATCCGGGAACGACGGGTTCTTTTCCGCAGTCGTCACCGCCAGACAGCGCACGCGGCCGGTCTTCAACGCGGCCCCAGCGACCGGACCCGTGGCGAACAGCAGGTCGATGTCGCCCGTGACCAGACCGGCCATCGCCGGGCCGCCGCCGGTGTAAGCGATGATCTCCGTCTTGATCCCTGCCAGCTGCGCCAGCATTTCCGCTGCAAGATGGCTGGTGCTGCCCGGGGTGTTGGCGCCGCTATTGAGCCCCTCGGGCGTCCTCTTTGCAACAGCGATCAGCTCCTTCACCGATTTCGCAGGCACGCTCGGGTGAATGCAAAGCACGTTGGGGGCGTTCGACACCAGAGTGGACGGTATCAGGTCGATCCTGGTGTTGAACTTGAGCGTCTTCGAATAAAGCGTCGTGTTGATCGCCAATGTCGCCGTCGTAAACAGAAGCGTGTAGCCATCGGCGCTCCCGTTCACCACCAGCTCCGCGCCGATAAGTCCGCCCGCGCCGCTGCGATTCTCCACGATGAAATTCTGCCCGGTGATTCTGCGCAGATTGTCGGCAAGCAGGCGTGCCTGGATATCGGTGCCCCCGCCGGTACCGAACGGCACGATCACGCGCACGATTTTCTCCGGCCACGCCTGCGCGAAAACGGATGCCGAAACCAGCAACGCAGCAGCCGCCATGGCCGCGCCCGGTATGCCCTGCAGGACAAGCTTCCTCATGGAACCCTCCTCGTTTTATTGAATTAGTGATGTTGCGAGGCGATGGTTCCACGTATTGGACTCAATTGCAACCCTTTGACGGCCGGGGAGGAAAAACTTCGAGAAATCAGGATGGAAACGCGAACTCCCGGCGTCCCCAGAAGGAGAAACGGCGCCGGACGGCACCGTTTCGAATGGTGCGGTGCTATGCCTAGTCGAGCTTGATGTTGCCGGCCTTGATGATCTTGGCGTAACGCTCGATCTCGCGCCGGAACTGCGCGCCGAGCTCCTCGGGAGTGCTCGCCACCGGGTCGAGCGCCTCGCGAGGCATGAACTCCCGGATGTCGGCCGCGTTGAGGGCCTTCTTGATCTCCGCGTTGAGCCTGTCCACGATCGGCCTGGGCGTGCCGGTCGGAAAGAACATGGCATACCAGTTGTCGGATTCGAATCCGGGATAGAACGAGCTCATGGGCGGCAGCGCAGGGAAGGCCGATGATTTCTTTGCCGTCGTGACCGCCAACCCCCGGACCTTGCCCGTTTTGATCTGCGGCGCGGCCACCGGGCCGGTCGCGAACAGGAAATCCGTTTCGCCGCTCACCACCGAGATCATCGAAGGGCCGCCGCCCTTGAACGGAATATGCGCAGCCTTGACCCCCGCCATCTGCTTCAGCATCTCGATCGACAGGTGGCTCGTCGTTCCCGCCCCATTGGACGCGGCGTTCAGCGCGCCGGTTCTCTTCGCGAGCGCAACCAGCTCCTTCACGGATTTCACCGGCACGCTGGGGTGCGTGACGAGCACGAGCGGTGTCGACGTGATCCAGCTGACCGGGGCGAGATCCTTAAGGGGGTCGAACTTCACCCGGCTGCCGTAGAGCGTGACGTTGACCGCCAGCGATGCGGTGGTGAACAGGATCGTGTAGCCGTCCGCCGGCGCGCGGGCGCCGAGCTCGGCGCCGATGATCCCGCTTGCGCCTGCGCGGTTTTCCACCACGAACGTCTGCCCCATGCTCTCGAAGAAGTTCTTCCCAAGCAGGCGCGCCTGGATATCGGTCCCTCCGCCCGGCGCGAACGGCACGATGATGCGCACCGGCTTCGCCGGCCAGGTCTGGGCGTGGGCCGCGACGCCGAGCGCCAGGCCGAATGCAAGGACGCCACTTTTCAGCAACTGCTTTTCAAACATCGTTTCCTCTCCGTTGGTTGACTGCGAAGCGCTCTTGAAGCGATTGCATGCTCAGCCGCGATAGATCGGCTCGGGCTGAGTGAAGAACGAAAGCAGTATGTGGTAGACCATCAGGTAGTTGATCTGGTGGAAGCTCGCGTGCGAGATGCCGGACATCACGGCGAACTGCTTGTCCGGGTTGGGCAGGCGCTTGAAGAATTCCGTCAGGTCGTCGAATCCCGCGATGCCGTCGAACTCCCCGCGCATGACGAGCGTCGGCACGGTGATCTTCGCCGGATCCACTACCGGCAGCTTCGTGCACATGTCCACGTAGGTGCCCGTCGGCACCGAGTCGTCGAGCTTGAGGATGTGATCGGCGAACGCCTCGATCACCCGGTCCTCGGCGCAGCCCGGGTGGTCGCGGTTGAAGATGCTGCGCACGAAGGCGCGGTCGATCGGGCGGCGGCTTTTCGCCTGGAACTCGGGGAGCTTCTTGCGCCGCTCGGCGAGCGTCGGGCTGCCGTCGCCGGTCCAGACGAAGGCGTCGAGCGCGAGCCGCTTCACCCGCTCCGGATGGCGCTGCGTGAAGAGCGCCGCGCGCAGTGCGCCGGACGAAATGCCATAGGTGAGTAATTGCTTCGTGGCGCGCGTCGTCATGATGTATTCGGTCCCCGCCGCGAGATCGTCGGCGCCGTTGGCGATGTCGCAGTTGATGTCGCGCTTCTTGTCCGAGCGGCCGTAGCCCTCCATGTCCATGCACCAGGTGTCGAAGCCGAGCCCGGCGAAGTAATCCATCGCGGAGGAATGGGGACGTCCCGGCACTTGCAGGTCGAACGTCGGTTGCGAGCCCATCGACGAGCCGTGCACGAACAGGACCGTTCCCCGCGGCGACTTCCCGCCGGCGGCGCGCTTCTCCCACAGGAAGAGCCGGACGTCGCCCTTCTTCGTCCAATGCTCCTGACCGGTGATCGTCGCTGCCGCTTTCGGCTGATCCATGAGCGCCTCCTCGGCAAGAAGCTCGTCGAGCAGATGGACCCCGCCACCGGCGTGGCGGGCATGGGGACGTTCTAGTACGTAGCCTTGGGCCGCAGGTACTGCTCGCGGTCGACCGACTTGACCGAGAGGCTTTCGACGCGTCCGCCGCGCAGCACGTCGAGCGGGATATCGATTCCTGCCTCTCCGTGCGACCAGATCCGGGTATAGAAATCGGCCTGGCCCTTGATCGCCTGCCCGCCCAGGCCGACGATGATGTCGCCGGTCCTCAGGCTGGCCCGCTCCGCCGGGCTCTCCGGCGAGACGCGCGTGACGATCACGTTGCCCTGCACTTCCTGGGTGTTGATGCCGAGCCAGGGGCGCGGCTTGCCGGAGCGCTTGCCGGTGGCGATGAGGTCGCCGAGCATCGGCTTCAGCAGGTCGATCGGCACGAACATGTTGCCCGGCACCTGCGTACGCGTTCCCATGGCATCGCCCACCACCAGCGAGCCGATGCCGAGGAGCCGGCCTTCGCGGCTCAACAGCGCGGCGCCGCTCCAGTTGACCGTGGCCGGCGCGGTGTAGATCGCTTCGTCGAGCAGGTATTCCCAGTAGCCGACGAAGGGACGGCGCGAAACGACGTAGGCCGGCGCCACGCCGTCAAAGCCCACGATCAGCACCATCTCGCGCTCCGCGATCTTCGCGGATTGCCCGAACTGAATCGGCTTCACCGGCAGCGGGCGCAATGCCTTGAGCAGGCCGAAGCCGCTCGAGTTGTCGTAGCCGATGACCGTGGCCGGGAAGGTGCGCCCGTCGGCGGTGGACAGCTCCACGGTCTCCGCCTCGATGATCAGGTAGCCGATGGTGAGCACCAGGCCCTCCGAGTCGATCACCACCCCGGTGCCCTCGCGCTGTGTGCCCAGGCTGCGCGAAGTGCGCGCGTTGGCGACCGCCTTGCTGCGCACCTTGACGACCGAGAGCGCGTCAACGCTCATCTCCTGCTGCGTGCGGGCGGCAGGCGGCGCGGACTCGGGCGCGCTTTCGGATGCGAGGGCAGTGGTGGCGGCGAGGCAGGCGAGCGACAGTGCCGTGCAGGCGTTGCGGATCCATCCCATCGTCATGGGGGCGCTTCCTGCCGCTTCGAATACGCGATTCATACGAGCATCCATCTTGAAGGTTCGTGCGATTCCAGGCGGATATCCTACGCCTTTTGCGGAAATAGTGAATAGGAAAACCTCCCGCTGCCGCCAGCCGAGGCGGTAAATTTCCTGACAATCCGGGCTGGGGCCTGGGACGGGTACGTGGAGAGGGCCGGCCCGATCTACAATCCGGACTTACGCCATCGAGGGCGAGACCGTGGAACTGGGACTCAAGGGAAAGGTTGCGGTCATTACCGGCGGCACGGACGGCATCGGACGCGCCACCGCGTTGAGGCTCGCGCAGGAAGGCGCGCGAGTGGCCATCTGCGCGCGGCGCCAGGAGATGCTCGACAAGACGGCGGCAGAGCTCGGGAAGCTCGGCGCCGACGTGCTCGCGGTGGCGGCCGACGTCAGCAAGGCAGGAGATATCGAGCGCTTCATGAACGCGGTCATCGGGCGTTTCGGCCGTATCGACATTCTCGTCAACAACGCCGGAGCCTCCGCCCGCGGGAAATTTCTCGAGGTGGACGACGAGACCTGGAGCGCCGATCTCGAGCTCAAGGTATTCGGCGCGATCCGTTGCGCGCGGCTTGCCGTGCCTCACATGAAGAAGCAGGGCGGCGGCCGCATCGTCAACATCACGATCTCGAGCGCCAAGCAGCCGGGCGCGGAATCGATGCCGACCTCGGTCTCGCGCGCCGCCGGGCTCGCCATCACCAAGGCGCTGTCGAGGGAATACGCGGGCGACAACATCCTCGTGAACACGGTGTGCATCGGCAAGATCAAGTCCGGCCAGCACGAGCGGCGCTACGCGAGCCAGGGAATCAGCGCCGATGAGTACTACCGGCAGACGGCAAAGGACATCCCGCTCGGACGGGTCGGCGAGGCGGAAGAAGTCGCCGGCGTAATCGCGTTCCTGGCGTCGGACGCGGCCAGCTACGTGACCGGAACCAGCATCAACCTCGACGGCGGAATGTCCGGCGTGCTCTGAAGCCGGGTGAAAAAAAGCTGCCGTGCGGCAGCTTTTACTGGTGCTGGCGAGTGGACTCGAACCACCGACCTACTGATTACGAATCAGTTGCTCTACCAGCTGAGCTACGCCAGCCTCTAGCGCGCGAATTCTACCGTATCGCGTCAGGACGCGCGCGTGCGGACGCGCACGATGATGTCGACGCCGTCGGCAACCATGCCCTCCGGCAGCGGCGGCAGGCCGGCGATCTCGATGCGGCTCGCGTCGATGTCCGTCAGCTCCCCGGTATCGACGTTGTAGATGTGGTGGTGCGCCTCGGTGTTGGGATCGTAGAACACCTTGTGCGGATCCACGATCACTTCCCGGACGAGCTTCTTCTCGAGAAACAAATTGAGCGTGTTGTAGACCGTCGCCTTGGAAGTTTCCGAATGGCGGCTGTTGACGATTGCGAGGATCTGGTCGGCCGACAGGTGCTCGCCGCGGGCGAAGAGCGCGTAGGCGATCTCGATCCTCTGGTGCGTCGGGTTGATGCCGTGCGAACGCAGCATCTCGACCAGGGTGTCACGCGTGTAAGGCATTGGCTTCATTTGGATAAATATTATATCCGCAATATTGGACTAAGTCTAATTCAGGCTGAGGGGTCCACTTCCGCAGGGGGCTGGCGGCGGCTTTACCCCGCCCCCTCCTCCGGCCTCTCTACCGGCCGCTAGGCGCCTGCGGGCCGGCGATGAACGGCGGGGCGGCGGGGATCGACCCACGGTATGGTTTCGATCGCGTCACCGGAATTGTCGGGCGGCATTCGGCATCTCCATTGTGTTCCCGATGCTTGAAATAAATCCAGTCGCGCGCGCTCCCACGTTCACCCGCGTCTGCTTTTTTTGTGCAGCTCGCGGCAACTTCGCCATCGCCGAGCCGCGCGCAGGACGCGATTTTCGCAGTGAATTCGACGCGCGCATTTTCCGTGAATTATTTCGCGCATCGCGCGCGGCACTGTGTGAAAGTGCCGGCCGCAAAAACCGTCCATGGCCCGTCGGCGTCCTCCCATCGGTTGACTCTGGCGGATACCGGCCCGACGCACTATCTTTTCCCTCGGTGAAAGGAGCAGGCAATGACGCAACAACGCGGATTCACATTGATCGAGCTGCTGATCGTGATCGCCATCATCTCCATCCTGGCGGCCGTCGCGCTGCCGGCATACAACGACTACGTCCAGCGCTCGAAGCTCGTCGAAGCGTTCACCGCGCTCTCGGATTTTCGCGTGCGCATGGAGCAGTTCTACCAGGACAACCGCCGCTACGATGGCGTCGGCGGCCTCGGCAACTGCGGAGCGAAGGCGCCGGACTCGAAATATTTCACCTTCGGTTGCCTTGCGGTAACAGTGGCGCCGGCGACAACTCCGCAAGCCTATACGGTGACTGCGACCGGCATCGCGAACGAGGGCCTGACGAATTTCGTCTACACGCTGAACCAGAACAACGTCCGCGCGACGACGACGCTCGGCACGGGCTGGAAGGGAGCCCCCAACCTCACTTGCTGGGTGCGGCGCAAGGACGGGAGCTGCTAGACGCCATGCGAAGCGCCGGCTTTACCATCATCGAGCTTCTGGTCGCGGTCGCCGTCCTGGCGATCCTGCTCTACATCGCACTCCCGAATTTCGCGGTGTGGATGCAGAACACCCAGATCCGCACCGCCGGGGAAGCGATTCTCAACGGCATGCAGCTCGCGCGCGCCGAAGCGATACGCCGCAACGTCAATGTCGAGTTGCGGATGGACGCGTCCTCGGGCTGGACCGCCAGTGTGCCCAGCACGGCTGAAGTCATCCAGTCCCGGGTTGCCGGTGAAGGGTCGGCCACTTCCGCGGTCACCATCGCGCCGGTAGGTGCGACCACAATCACCTTCAACGGCTTCGGCAGCATCGCCGCGAACAACGACGCCACGCCGACGATCACCGAGATCAAGATCGACTCGCCGTCGATCGCCCCCGCGGACAGCCGGGAGCTGTGCGTGCTGGTGCGGGCGGGCGGCAACGTCCGGCTGTGCGATCCGCAGGTGCCTGCTACCGATACCCGCACCTGCATACCTCCACTTCCCGCCGCACAAGTCGTGCCGGCTGGCTGCACCTAACGGGGGAGCAGTCATTATGGAAAAGACCATATCCATAACCATGAAGTCGAACACCGGCGAGCGGGGCGCGACGCTGCTCGAGGCGTTGATCGGCATCCTCATCTTTTCGGTCGGGATATTGGCGCTCGTCGGCATGCAGGCGCTCGCGATCAAGCACATGTCGGACGCCAAGTACCGCAGCGACGCGGCGTTCTTCGCCAACGAGATCATCGGCCAGATGTGGGTGAACCGCGGCAGTCTCGGGTCCTACGCCTACGCCGGCTCCGGCACGCCGCCGGCGGCGATCGACAACTGGGTAACCAGCGTCCAGAACGCGCTGCCCGGCGTCACTGCCGCGGCAAACCGCCCGATCATCACGGTCGCGGGTACGACGGTGACGGTGACCGTGCGCTGGCAGCTGCCCGGAGGCTCTGACGTGCACCGTCACGTCACGATGGCCTACATCAACGGGTGAGTTATGCACAAGACTTCAGCCATCCGTAAAACACAGCGCGGCATGAGCCTGGTCGAGCTCCTGGTCGCCGCCGCGATCGGGATCATCGCTAGCCTGGCGATTTTCCAGGTGTTCGCGGTATTCGAGGGACAGAAGCGCACGACCACGTCCGGGGGCGAAGCGCAGACCAGCGGCACGCTCGCGCTATTCACGGTGGAGCGGGAGCTGCGGCAGGCCGGATACGGCATCAACAACGTCGACTTCTTCGGATGCACGGTCCAGGGCTATGACAGCCTGAGCGGCAGCGCCTTCACCCTTCAACTCGTCCCGGTAAGGATCATGCAGGGCGCAGCGGGTGCACCGGACACGATCACCGCGATGTACGGCAGCGGTGAGCTGCTGCCCAACCCGGCAACTTTCGAAACGGACATGCCGAGCGCATCCTCCGTCTTCAAAGTGACCAACCCTTACGGCTTTCAGGAAGGGGATCTCGTGATCGCCGCGGAAGCCGGCAAGGATTGCACGCTCGCTCAGGTGAGCAATCTGCCGGGGTCGCCTATCCCGAACGGCAACGTCGTCCACAACCCCGGAACCTACACCTACACCGACCCCGCGACCGGCACTACGTCGCAGAAGGACACCCGCTATAACCCGTCGGCTTTCCCACCCGGGAGCGGCATCACCTACACCACTAGCGCCAAGCTGTTCAACATCGGCGCTCTGCCCGCGAACAACATCTACTCGGTCCAGAACGGCCAGCTCATGCGGCAGCAAATGCTTTTTGGCACCGTTCCCCCCGGCGGAACCCCGCTCTACGACAACATCGTCCAGTTGCAGGCGCAGTACGGAAGGGATACCGACCTGGACGGCGACATAGATGTGTGGAGCGATGCGCTGCCGACCGTACCGCCCACTAACACCGAATGGCGGCAGGTGATTGCGATACGCTTGGCGGTCGTCGCGCGCAGCGGCCTGCGCGAAAAGCCCGACCCCGACGGCGTCTGCCGCATCACGACGGCCGCGCCAACGTGGATAGGCGGTGCAATCACCCTCGCCGCCGATCCTGACTGGCAGTGCTACCGCTACAAGGTGTTTCAGACGGCGGTGCCTCTGCGCAACCTGATCTGGAAGCCATAGCCATGTCAATCGCCACCCCCATCCTCCGGACACGCGCACCAGTCCCTTCGCGAGCGCGCGGCGCGGTGCTCTTCATCGCGTTGATCGTGCTGGTGGCGATGAGCCTCGCCGGAATCGCGATCATGCGCTCGGTGGACACCACCACGCTGATCGCGGGCAACCTCGCCTTCAAGCAGGGGACGATCCAGTCCTCCGACAACGGCATCGAAAGCGCCTTTCAATGGCTGATGGACAACCGCCCCGGTCTCTTTAACAACGACCTCGCCTGGGGCTATTACTCCGCCAAGCCGGCCGGCTCGCTCGACTGGAACAACCCCGCGACTTGGGCGAGCGCGGTCACGCTGGGCACCGACGCCGCCGGCAACACGATTTCGTACGTGATCCACCGCATGTGCACCCTCGGCGGCGCAGCCTATAACGCGGCCAATCAGCAGTGCGCGCTGGACACGCCGGCGATCGGCACCCCGCCGCCACCGGCACAGGGCGACAGCTTCGCCGTGGGCGCCCCGGGCTACCTGTCCGACCCCAGGCCCTATTACCGGATTACCGTGCGCTCGCAAGGCCCCCGCAATACGGTGAGCTTTGTGCAAGCGATGGTTGCAATTCCCCTTTGATGCACGCCGAAATCAGCAGGAGACCACGACCATGAAATCCCTAAACTCCGTCCGTTCCCTGGGAATCGCGGCCGCCTTTGCGGCGATCCTTGGTGCGGTGCCCGGGCTCACCGGCGCGGCGCAGACCGACCTCGCGCAGGCACCGTTGAGCACCTCGGCGAGCGCCACGGTGCTGCCGAACCTGATGTTCATCCTCGACAATTCGACGAGCATGCGCGCCGACAGAATGCCGGACGAGGTCAATGAAAACACCACCTGCAAGTCGTGCAGTTCCGGGAACTGTGACGTCGCGGGCACCTCCTGCGCCGCCGGGCATCCGCCCTACTACGCGGCTCCGTTCAACACCATTTACTACAACCCGCAGGTTACCTACGCGCCGGCTGTGGATTCCACCGGTGCCAGCCTGGGCAACTCGAATCCCACCGCCGCCAACGACGATCCGTACCTCGGCGGCAGCAATAAGAACCTGATTACGACCTACCGGGAAATTTACTGGTGCACGAAGAACAATCCCTCCGCGACGGAGCTGACCGACCCGGCCGTGTGCCGGCGCAACGGCGTCGATACACCCAATCCATTCATCTACAAAGCCCTGGACAACAAGGGAACGAATCCCGATGACATGTCGCAAGGTCTTCCGACCACGAAGTTCCGCCAGGCGGTCGCCAGGGACACCCACAACCCGCTCTACTACGAGATCACGCCGCGCGAGCACTGCACCAACATAGATATGACGGATTGCGTGCTTTCCACGGTGCCCACGACGGTGGCCGGCACAACCTACGCCGTGCCAGCGCCGGTGCGCTATTGCAAGAGCACGGCCTTCGCCGCGGATACGGCCGCGGTGAGCGGCGTCGGAGGCCCTCCCAACCCCACAACGACCGCAAAGTGCCGGTCGAAATTAGACAGCACCTACAAGTTCCCGCGGCTCGGGAATATCAAGCGCACCGACATCGTGCTCCCGGTCACAACGACCTATCCGCGGGCCGCCACGCGCAGCGACTGCACCGGGGCCGTCGGTCCAACGGGCTGCTCGTACCCAGAGGAATTGCAGAACTTCGCGAACTGGTACACCTACTACCGCATCCGCGCCTCGCTCATGAAGACCGTCACCGGCCGGTCGTTCCTGACGATCGACGATCGCTATCGAATCGGTTTTGTCACGATCAACATCGGCAGCCCGACCAGCAGCTATTACCTCAAGATCGACAAGTTCGATGCGACCCATCGGAACGCCTGGTACAACACGCTCTACAAGTCGCCGCATATCAGCGGCACGCCGCTGAAGGAGGCGCTCTCGCGCGTCGGGCGCCACTACGGGGGCAAGACCGACGGCATCAATTCCAACCTGCTCGACGATCCGATCCAGTTCTCGTGCCAGCAGAATTTCGCGCTCCTCACCACCGACGGTTACTATGACAACGACCCGGGCAAGAAGCTTGACGGGAGCAACATGGACAACCAGGACAACGTCGATGCCGGCTTCTCCAAGCGGCAGGATGGGCTGTACGGAGGCTACTACGACGGCAATCTCAAGGATTCGAAAGATACGCTCGCCGACGTGGCGATGTACTACTACAAGACCGACCTGCGGCCGACCGGGTCGGTATCGAAGGACAACGTGCCCACCACGGACAAGGACAAGGCTCCGCATCAGCACATGGTCACGTTCACCCTCGGGCTCGGGCTGGACGGCCTGATGACCTACCGCCCGGATTACGAAACCGCCTCGACCGGCGATTTCGCCAAGATCAAGGCCGGCGATCCCTCCGGCTGCAACTGGGCCAACCCCCCGAAATGCGAATGGCCGGAACCGAAATCGGGCCAGCCCTCGTCGCTCGACGACTTGTGGCACGCGGCGGTGAACGGGCGCGGCCTCTACTTCAGCGCCAAGAAAACAGAAGAGCTGCAGAGCGGGCTCACCACAGCGCTGGCATCGATCCAGATCACGACCGGCTCCGCGGCCGCCTCGGCCACCAGCACGCCGAACATCACCCCGACCGACAACTTCATCTTCTCCTCGACCTACCGAACCGTGAAGTGGGACGGCGAAGTCGTGGCGGAAAAGATCGACACCTCCACCGGGGCCGTGCTCCCGGGCATCGTGTGGGCGGCGGGTCCCCAGCTCAACGCGCGGGTCTCGACCACCAGCGACATGCGCACCATCTATACGTTCACGACCATCTTCACCGACAACCGCAAGGCATTCACCTACGCCAACATGAGCGCGACGCAGAGAGCACACTTCGACGGCAAATGCGCCTCCCTGCCGCAGTGCCCCACGCTGTCGTCCGGGCAACAGGCCTTTCTCAATGACGGCAACAACCTCATCAACTGGCTGCGCGGCCAGAGCAAGACGGAGAATGGCGCGATCTTCCGCGCGCGCGATCACGTGCTGGGCGATGTCGTGAACGCGAAGCCCGCCTTCGTCGCCGAACCCGTCCTGCAATACGGCGACGCGGTGACCCCCGACTACGGCTCGTTCAAGACGGCGAATGCTGGTCGCCAGGGGGTGCTCTACATCGCCGCCAACGACGGCATGCTGCACGCGTTCAACGCCGAGACTACCCCTAACGCTGGTTCTCCCGCCGCGCCGCCTGCCCCTGGCGGCTCCGAGTTGTGGGCCTGGGTGCCGCGCATGCTGTGGCCGGAGCTGTACAAGCTTGCGAGCACTACCTACGACAAGTCCCACCGCTACTACGTGGACGGCTCGCCGGTCGCGATGGACGTCTTCTTTGCTTCCAAGAAGGAGTGGAAGACGATACTGGTAGGCGGCCTCAATGCCGGCGGGCGCGGCTACTACGCGATCGATATCACCAATCCCAACAGCCCGAAAGGCCTGTGGGAGGTCTGCGCGGACCCGACGGGGAAGCTGGAGTGCACCGACAAGGACGACAACATCGGGTTCACCTATGGCCAGCCGATCATCACCAAGGACCCCAAGGACGGCAAGTGGGTGGTGATCGTCTCCTCCGGCTACAACAACGTCTCGCCCGGCGACGGCAAGGGCTATCTCTACATCATCGATGCCGAAACGGGGAAGATCCTCGACAAGAAGGACACCGGCGTGGGCGACACCACCACCCCGAGCGGATTCGCCAAGATCGCCGGCTTCGCCACCAACTTCGCGGTGAACAACACCACGACCTTCATTTACGGCGGGGACCTGCTCGGGAACATGTTCAGCTTCGACATGGCGAACCGCAAGTTCCAGGTGCTCGGCCAGGCCCGCGACGCGACCGGCAAGGTACAGTCAATCACGACGCGGCCGGATGTCACGCGCTTCACTGACCCCGCGCCCGCGTTCAACGCGGTGTACTTCGGCACCGGCCGTTTCCTCGGCGCGACCGACGTACCGGACCCGATGACGCTCGTGCCGCCGGCGACGAACCAGGCCTACCAGCAGTCGGTATACGGGATCAAGGACATCGGCGCGGACCTTGGGAACCTGCGCGCTGCCGGCGCGAAGCTGGTGCAGCAGACGCTGGCGGTCGTCGACCCGCTCACCCGCACGGTCACGAATAACGCGGTGGATTGGACCACGCAGAACGGCTGGTACGTGGACCTCAACCCGGCGAATGACTCGCCCGGCGAGCGCGTCAGCATCGATCCGCAGCTCGTGAAAGGCGTGCTGCTCGTGGTGACAAACGAGCCGAACATCGATGCCTGCTCGGCCGGAGGTGACGCCTTCCTCTACCAGTTCGATTACCAGACCGGCTCGTATGTCGCATCGGCGCCGAACCAGGTCGTCGGGGTGAAGCTCGGCTCGGCGCTTGCCGCCGGTTTCGTGGTCTACCGGCTGCCGACCGGCCAGTTGAAGCTCACAAACATCGACGTCACGGGCAAGAAAAAGACCGAAGGCGTCAACCCGGGCAGCGGCGGCGCTTTCGGCAGCCGCGTGTCCTGGCGTGAGCTTTACTAGCAACGTCCCCGCGCAAACTGCGGCGGCCGGCCTCCAGGAGGCCGGCCGCCGTGCCGCTTCAGCAACCGACGTGACACGCATGATTAGCAGCAAGACCGCAATGCTCGGTGCTATTGGACTCGCCACGATCGGGGTGGCAGCCGCCTCTGCGCAGTCGCAGCGCGCCGCCGACACGCCACAATCCGCTCGCCTTGCGCAGGCCGCGACCGGACAGAAGGAGGAAGCACCGACTCGCCCCGCCCGCCGAATGGAAGTGAAAGTACGCGTGCTGCTGCTGTCGGAGAAGCTGAAAGACAATCCCGATGAATACATCGAGGTCGGCGGCGCGCGCTACATCCACTTCAAGTCGCCGCGGCTAAAGGCGCCGGCGCGACCGCTCGGGGATCCCAAGCTGCGCTACCCGACCGGCCAGTTCGAGCAACGGAGCGGCGCCGTCATGCTGCAATTGCTGATCAACGAATTCGGGTGGCTGGTGCAGGCCGACGTGGTATGTGCGGCCCCGCCGTTCGAGAAGGCCGCTCTGGAGAGCGTGCAGGGACTGAAATTCCAGCCCGCCGTCGCCCGGGAGGGCCCGGTCAAGAGCTACATGCTGGTGGAGTTCAGCTACGGCAAGGGCTATCCGTGCGGCCGGATTCCGGACTGATTCCGCGTTAGCCCGGCGCATCGCCGGTCGGCAGAACACGGCCGCAAAACCGCCCCCGACCCGTCCCCGAGGGCGGTCGTCGGCTGGCGGCGCCAATTCCGTCACACGTCCTCGCTTGCGCTTTGATTGGCAAAGTTTTTCACACAAAAAAAGATGCCCCAATGTTGTGTAGTTCACATGTCCTATTCCTGCAATCTGTTAGATTGATTTCGCAACGGCTAAGAGCATGAAAACAAAAGTGCATTGGGCAGTTGCGGGGATCGGGATGTTTGTCCGGGGGGACAACCTTGGGACCTCAGCGACGCAGTACCTCGACAGCATTACGCTTCACGCGGAGACAGCGCGAACGCCATGAGGCGGCGCGTGCTCCGTCCGTTGTAGCCCCGCGTTCGTCTATCCCGGGTTTTCGCGAACGCGCATCCGCACGCACGTTCAGGACCGCGGCGGGCTTCACGATCATCGAGCTCATGATCGCCGCCGTGATCGTCGCGGTTCTCGGTGGAATGCCTGACTTCGCCCGCGCATCCGAAACCGATATTGCGCAGACGCCGCTCGGAACTGCATCGAACGCAACGGTGCTTCCCAACCTCATGTTCGTCCTCGACAACTCGGGAAGCATGGCGCGGGAGCACATGCCGGACGAAGTCGCCAACTCCACCTCCTGCAAGACGTGCTCCTCAGGCTCCTGCAACGTGGCGGGAAGGGAATGTGAACCCGGATATCCGCCGTACTACGCGACGCAGTTCAATACCGTCTACTACAACCCGAAGACCACCTATACGCCGGGCGTGGACTCTGTCGGTGCGAGCCTCGGCAACGCGAACCCCAGCGCCGCCAACAACGACCCGTACATCAGCGGCGCCGGCACCAGGAATCTGCAGTCGTCCTGGACGGATGTCGTGTGGTGCAACAAGAGCAGCCCGAGTTCCTCCGAGCGTAGCGACCCGAACGTTTGCAAGAAGAACGGCGTGCACACGACCAACCCGTTTACCTACGACACCACGAGCAACAGCTCGCCGTTCGCGGGCGGTCTACCGGTCGCCACCGGCAGCTCGAGCACCAGCTTCCGGTTCCCGACCACCGTCAGCGGCAGCCCGCATTACTACGACATCACGCCGCGCGAGCATTGCAGCGACCAAACCATGGTGAACTGCGTGCTCTCCGCAATCCCGGTGGCGGGATTCGCGTTCCCGGCACCAGTGCGCTGGTGCAGGCAATCCGGGACCACCAACGGTGCGGCAAGTACCGGGGCGGTCTCCGGCGGATCGCCGGCGTTCTGCCAGGCCAAGGTGAACGGGGCCTACCCGTTCCCGCGCCTCGGAACCATCCGGCGCACGGACATTGTCTCGAGCACGACGATCTACGGCAACCGGGCTAATCGCTTCGATTGCGCCGCCAGGCCCAATTGCACCTACGCGGAGGAACTGCAGAACTTCGCAAACTGGTATTCCTACTACCGCACCCGCATGCTGCTCATGAAGACCGCGGCCGGCCGCGCGTTTTCGATTCTCGATGACCGCTACCGCGTCGGCTTCGTCACGATCAATATCTCGGACAGCACGCGTTACCTCAAGATCGACAAGTTCACGCCCACGCACAAGAACGCGTGGTACGCCAAGTTCTACGCCATGAACCCGGGCGGCAGCACGCCGTTGCGAGAAGCGCTGTCGCGCGTGGGAAGACACTACGCCGGTGTCACGAACGGAATCAATTCCTTCATGACCGATGACCCGGTCCAGTACTCCTGCCAGCGGAACTATGCGCTACTCACCACCGACGGCTACTGGAACAGCAACCAGGGCGTGACGCTCGGCGGCACCGCTATCGGCAATCAGGACAACGTGAATTCTGGCTACTCCACGCGGGCGGCTGGCGCGTTCGACGGCAACCTCGGGGGTACAGCAGGCAGCAGTGCGGGCTCGGCGAACACGCTCGCCGACGTAGCGATGTATTACTACAAGACCGATTTGCGCCCGACGATGACGGACAACGTCCCGACTTCAACCAAGGACACGGCGCCACACCAGCACATGGTCACGTTCACCCTGGGGCTCGGGCTCGACGGCCTGATGACCTACCGCCCGGACTACGAGACCGCCAGCACCGGCGACTTCGCCAAAATCAAGGCCGGCAACCCCTCGGGCTGTTCCTGGACCACGGGCACATGCAACTGGCCGCAGGTGAGGGAGGACGATCCGTCTGCGCTCGACGACCTGTGGCACGCGGCGGTAAACGGGCGCGGCACGTATTTCAGCGCGAAGGATCCGAATTCGCTGCAGAGCGGACTCACTGCCGCGCTGTCATCGATCCAGATCGAGACCGGCGCGGCCGCTTCCTCCGCGACCAGCACGCCCAACATCACCCCGACCGACAACTTCATCTATAGCTCGACCTACCGCACGGTGAAGTGGGACGGGGAAGTAGTGGCGGAACGAATCGACTCCGGGACCGGCGATCTGATTCCGGGCGTGGTGTGGTCGGCGCAGGCCCAGCTCGATGCACGGGTCGCTCCGGCGAGCGATACGCGCACGATCCATACCTTCGACGCCTTGAGCTCGTCGAAGCTAAAGCCCTTTCTCTACGCCAGCCTCACGGCCGCGGAAAAGGCGTTCTTCGATGGCAAGTGCGTCGCGGCGGAGTGGCCGCAGTGCGGTCCGATGAGCGCTGCCGAGCTCGCCCAGGCCAACAACGGCGCGAACCTCGTCAACTGGCTGCGCGGGCAGACCGGGAACGAAGGCACGCTCTACCGTGATCGCGAGCACGTGCTCGGCGACATGGCGAATTCGAAGCCCGCCTTCGTCGGCAAGCCCAACCTGCAGTATGGCGACGCGGTTATTCCGGATTACGGCTCGTTCAAGACGGCGAACGCGAGCCGCCAGGGGGTGCTCTACATCGGAGCCAACGACGGCATGCTGCACGCCTTCAATGCCGACACCGGGCAGGAGATGTGGGCCTACGTGCCGCGTATCGTGATGCCGCAACTGCACAAGCTCGCTGCCGTCAATTATGACCTCAAGCACCGCTTCTTCGTGGACGGCTCGCCGGTTTCCATGGATGTCTTCATCAACGGCGCGTGGGCGACGATCCTCGTGGCAGGACTTCAAGCCGGCGGGCGCGGCTACTACGCGCTCGATGTCACCGATCCCGACAACCCAAAGGGCCTGTGGGAGTTCTGCCAGGACGGGAGCATCTGCGCCGGGAGCGACAACAGCATCGGATTCACCTTCGGTCAGCCCGTCATCACCAAGCGGCCGACCGATGGCAAATGGGTGGTAATCGTCACCTCGGGCTACAACAACGTAACCCCCGGCGACGGTATGGGCTACCTCTTCGTCCTCGATGCCGCGACCGGCGCCGTGCTCGACAAGGTGCCTACCGGCGTGGGCGACACCACGACGCCGAGCGGCTTCGCCAAGGTCTCCGCATTTGCCACGAATTTCGCGGTGAACAACACGGCAACATTCGTCTACGGTGGTGACCTGCACGGCAACATGTGGCGTTTTGACATGGCCACCGCACCACCCACGGTGCAGCGCATCGCCCGGTTCTTCGACGCGAGCAGCCCGCCCAGGCCACAGTCGGTCACGACGCGCCCCGAGATCACCCGTTTCGACGCTGGCTTCAACGTGATTTACGTCGGCACCGGCCGTCTCCTCGGCGGCACCGACCTGCAGGATCCGGCAACGCTCAGCCCGCCCGAGAACTTCGCCTACCAGCAGACGGTGTACGCGTTCGCGGACACCGACACGGATCTCGGGAACCTGCGCGCGCCTGCGGCGAATCTGGTGCAGCAAACGCTTTCCGTGATCGACGCCACGACCCGTACCGTCTCGAATAATCCGGTGGATTGGGCGACGCGGAACGGCTGGTACGTGGATCTCAATCCGACCGACGACTCGCCGGGTGAGCGGGTGAACATCGACATGCTGCTCGTGAGAGGCGCACTGCTCGTTGCGACCAACGAACCCAACTCGGACGCCTGCTCGGCCGGCGGCAACAGCTTCCTGTATCAATTCGGTTACAAGGACGGCAGCTATATCGCCTCGTCCCCGGGCGGTGTCGTCGGCTCCAGGCTCAGCAACGCGCTGCTCGCCGGCTTTGCGGCCTTCCGCCTGCCGAGCGGGCAACTGAAGTATGCCGGGGTCGATGTCACCGGCAGGAAACTGTCAGGCGGCATCTATCCGGGAGCCGGCGGCGGAATCGCAGTTCGCGCGTCCTGGCGCGAGCTCTACCGGTAGGCTCATGAGCGTCTTCGGGGTGGCTCGTGATGGGCACTTGGCTGGATTGCATCGGCACATCGGCCGGGACCCCCTCGGCAGCGGAGTAACCACCGCCTCCGCATTTCCCGAAATTCTGGGTGGAGGACGTCCGCGTGCTCGCAGCGTTAAATCCGTCACATACCAATGCCTGCACTTTGGTTCGTAACGTATTTCAGCGCCCGGGTTTTGCCTAGGGGTTGCGTAGTTCGCATGTCCTATGACGGAAAACTGCTAGATTGTTGTCGCAACGTTCAAGAGCATGAAAACACTAGTGCATGTCGTCTTTTGCGGAGACGGGATATTTGTCCGGGGGGACATACGTGAGTATGCGGCAACTCAGCACTTCGTATCGACTCCGCTCCCCATGCGGACGGCGTGAACGCGTTGAATTTTCGCGCGCCCCGTTCGCGAAGGCGCCGCTTCCAGTAACGCCATTCCCGGGCGAACGTGAATCCGGGTGCGCGCGCAGGGAGCACGCCGGCTTCACGATCATCGAGCTCATGATCGCCGTTGCCATCGTCGGAATACTTGTGACGATCGCATTCCCATCCTACCAGGAGCACATGCGCAAGACGCGCAGAAGCGCGGCGCAGAGCTTCATGATGGACGTCGCGAGCCGCCAGCAGCAGTACCTGATCGACGCGCGCAGTTACGCCGGGGGAGCGGGTGCGCTGGTTTCTCTCAACCTGGCAGTGCCGGGCGACGTCGCCAAGTACTACACCGTGACGGTCGATCCGGCGGCGCCGACGGTGCCGCCGTCATTCACCATCGCCGCGACTCCAATCGCCGGCTCGCCGCAGGCACCGGATGGCGTGCTCACGCTCGATCATCAGGGCAGCAAGACGCGGAACGGGCAACCAGGGTGGTAGCCATGACCTGCGATTCGAATCCGAAGCAGACGCATCCGGACCTCGCGACGGATGGCGCCCGTCGTTTGCGCGCTGTCCGCGGATTCACGATCACGGAAACGATGGTGACGTTGGCAGTGCTGGTGATCATCATCGGCCTCGCGACCCCGAGCTTCCGCGAGATCATCCTGGCGCAGGGCGTGAAGACCGCGAGCTTCGACGTGTTTGCCGGCCTGATACTCGCCCGCAGCGAGGCGGTTTCCCGCAACACCACGGTCACCATCACGCCCAGCGGAGGAAACTGGTCGGAGGGCTGGGTCATCGCCGACTCCGGCGGCGAAGTAGTGAGGCGCCAGGACCGGATGCCGCAGGTGATCATATCCGGACCGACCAGCGTCACCTACAACGGCGCCGGGCGCCTCACCACCGGCGGGACCTCGATCAGCCTGATGGCGAACGGCGGCCGGGTGCCGCATTCACGCTGCATCAGCATCGATCTGAGTGGCCGGCCGGTGCAGAAGCAGGAGAGCTGCCTCTGATGGGCGCGCGCTCGAAACATCGGGCCGCGGACGAGCGCGGCGTCACCATGATCGAGGTGCTGATCACGATCGTGATCCTCACTTTCGGACTCCTTGGCGTCGTGGGGTTCCAGGCGCGCATGCACCTCGCGCAGGCAGAGTCCTACCACAGGGCGCACGCCGTCCTGCTGATGCAGGACATCGTGGATCGCGTCAACGCCAATCGCAGCAACGCGCTCACCTACGTTACCGGCGCGCCGCTGGGCACCGGCAACCCGCTCCAGGATTGCACCGGCCTCACCGGCGCCGCCCGCGATCTATGCGAGTGGAACAACGCGCTGCTCGGCGCCTCCGAAAGCACTGCAGGCGGGCAGCACGCGGGCGGGATGATCGGCGCGCGCGGCTGCATCACCAACGTCGTCGCCACCATGCCGCGCGAGTTCGTGATCGCCGTGACGTGGCAGGGCCTGGTGCCCACGGTCGCGCCCGCCTCCACCACGTGCGGCCAGGGGCTGTACGGCGACGACCAGACGCGGCGCGCCCTGGTCACCCGCGTCATGATCGCCTGCCTGCAGAACGACCCGACCACCGGGCTGTGCGTGACGCCATGAGCTCCAGGGAGCAAATTCTTGCCAGGCGCGGGGCCGGGTTCTCGCTGGTCGAGCTCATGGTTTCGATGACCATCGGGCTCATCCTCCTGGCGACCCTCCTCGTCGTGTTCGCGAACGCAAGCACGGCGCGCGGCGAACTCGAGCGCAGCAGCCGCCAGATCGAGAACGGGCGCTATGCGGTGGAACTCCTCTCCGACGACCTGCGGATCGCGGGATACTTCGGCGAGATCAGTGTGGGCTCGCTCCCCGCGCCGGCATTGGTGCCCGACCCGTGCTCGACCGCGCCTGCGGACTGGGCGGCCGCGATGCCCATCCACGTCCAGGGCTATGACGCGGGCTTCGGTGCGCCTCCCTGCATACCGGCGGACCTCAAGCCGAATACCGACATCCTCGTCGTGCGCCGCGCGAAGACGTGCGTCGCCGGCGTGGCAGGCTGCCAGCCCGCGACCCCCGGCAAGCCCTATGTGCAGAGCACCCTGTGCAGCAACGAATTGCCCCCGTACACCGTGGGCACGTTCGGCGCCACGGCGTTCACTCTGAAGCGCAAAGACTGCACGACGACGGCGGCGCTGCGCGAATACATCGTCAATATCTATTTCATCAGCACCAACAATCGCCGGGGCCAGAACATCCCCACCCTCATGCGGCTGGAGTTGACCGGCGCGGCCCTGGCACCGATCCCGCTGGTTGAGGGAATCGAGGAATTCAACGTGGAATACGGCATCGACAACAATGGCGATGGCCAGCCCGACGCCTATGCCGGCGATCCGGCCAATTACACCTACGCAGGGTGCACCACGTGCACCGCGGTGAACAACTGGACCAACGTGGTGACCGCGCACCTGCACGTCCTGGCGCAGTCCCCGGAGCCCTCCCCCGGCTACGTCGACACCAAGACCTACTCGCTCGGGCGCGACGCCGCGGGGAACCCGATCAGCGTGGGGCCGAAGAATGACGCCTTTCGCCGGCACGTATACACCTCGATGGTGCGGATCGTGAATCCCGCTGGAAGGAGGGACCGGCCATGAGCGCAGGCATCCTCCGGCAACGGGGCACGACGCTCGTCATCGCGCTCATCATGATGGTGGTGATCACGCTGCTCGCGGTGAGCTCGCTCGGCACCACCAACATGAACCTAAAGGTGGTCGGGAACATGCAGTCGCGCGGCGAGGCGCTCAACGCAGCGCAGCAGGCGATCGAGACGGTCATCAGCACGCCGCTGTTCATCTCGAATCCCGCCAACGCCCTGCTCACTCCCTGCGGCACCGCCAACACCCTGTGCACCGATCTCAGCGGCGACGGCACGGCGGACTACACCACCCGCCTCAACCCCGCGCCCGCCTGCGTCTCGGTGAAGGCGATCAAGGTGAGCGAGCTCAATCTCTCCAACCCCGAGGATCTGGGGTGCGCAGCGGGCCAGGCGCAGCAGTTCGGCGTCACGGGCGTCTCCACCGGCGACTCGCTGTGCGCCAACACGGCCTGGGACATCACCGCCGAGACCACCTCGACCGTCTCCCGCACCAAGGTGACGGTCACGCAAGGCGTCGGAGTGCGCATCAACGCCGACGACATGACGACCTCGTGCCTGTAGGCGCGGGCCGGACCGAAGGGAAAACGCCATGCCCAACCTCAATAGCCGCCTGATCAGCACCGTGCTCGCGCTGGCGATGGGCGCCGCATCGTCGTCCGTCGTCCGCGCGGAGGACATCGATCTGTTCGTGAACACGAATCCCGCGGCTGCCGGAAGCCGTCCCAATATCCTGATCTTCATCGACAACAGTGCCAACTGGTCCGCGGCAAGCCAGCACTGGCCCGGCGGCGTCAAGCAGGGGCAGTCCGAGCTGCGCGCGCTGAGGACCGTGGTCAGCGAACTGACCGACACCGTCAACCTCGGACTCATGCTGTTCACGCCCGGGAGCGGCTCCAACAAGGACGGCTCCTACGTCCGCTTTCACATCCGCCAGATGCTCTCCGGAAACAAGGCGGCGCTGCAGGAGTTGATCGGCGACGGGAGCTGCGTCAATGGTGCGAACAGCCTCAACGGCACGCCCAACTGCCTGTTCAAGAACTTCGACACCCCGACCGAGAAAGTGGGCACGGCGAAGACCGACTACAGCGCGGGCCTGTTCGACGCCTTCAAGTACTTCGGCGGCTTCACCCACCCGGCGAACGCCCAGACCAACGTTGGGGGCACGCCGGTCGACTCAAGCCACTTCGGAGCCGATCGCTACGCAGGCGACCCCGACTCCAAGTCAGACCCCGACGCCTACCAGCTCGGCCTGAAGGATCCCCTCCGGCGCACCTACCGGTCGCCGATCGATGCGACCAACGGCTGCACGAAGAACTACATCATCTTCATCGGCAACGGCTTCCCCACCCAGGACTCGCCGTCGAGCCTGCTCTCCGGCGTCCAGGGCAGCACCGCGCAACTGCCCATGCCCCAATTGACGACGACGACCTCGACGCAGACCTCGCTCATCGGCCTGCAGTGCGGCACTGGCAGCAACTCGGGGCAGCGGAAAAGCAATTGCGAGGCCAACATCCCGCAGAGCCTGAAGGACGCGAATCCGGCGGACAGCTACATCTGCGTGAACGAGCGCGTCGATGCGGCCTGCCCTGGCGGCAACAATCGCCAGTTCGACGTCCAGGCAACCAAGACCGTAATTACGGTGACGCCCACCGGCACGAGCGCAGTGCCACCGAGCAATGAAGCGCGCTTTGCCGATGAATGGGCAAAGTACCTCTATACGACCGATGTCAACGCGGAAGGCGGCCAGCAGAACGTCGCGGTCTACACAATCGACGTGTTCAAGGACGCCCAGGATGCGCGCCAGACCGCGCTCCTCTTCAATATGGCGAAGCAGGGCGGCGGCCGCTATTTCCAGGCGACCAGCGAGCAGGCGATTTTGAACGCGCTGCGCGAGATCATGATCGAGATCCAGGCGGTGAACAGCGTGTTCGCCTCGGCGAGCCTCCCGATCAACGCCACCAACCGCGCCCAGAACGAGAACCAGGTGTTCATCGGCATGTTCCGCCCGGACGCGGACGGCAGGCCGCGGTGGTACGGCAACCTCAAGCGCTACCAGGTCGCGCTGTTCGGCGGGGAAGCCAAGCTCGCCGATATGAACGGCGCGGAAGCGGTCTCTGCAGCGACCGGCTTCGTGCAATCCTGCGCCGCCAGCTTCTGGACCCAGGACAGCGGAACATACTGGAACTTTTCCGCGACAAGCGCGGGTCAGTGCACGGCTGCCGTCAACAGCGCTTTCTCCGATTTACCCGACGGTCCGGTGGTCGAGAAAGGCGCGGCGGCGGAGGTCCTGCGAAGGGGCAACAACCCCGCCGCGCCTTCGAGCGCGGTCAACCGTACCGTCTACACCTGCCAGAGCACGGGAAGCTGCGCGAGCCTGGTTGCGTTCAACACCACCAACGTCAGCCAGGCGGCGGTCGGGGCGGCGAATGCCGCGGAGCACCAGAAGATCATCGACTTCACGCTCGGGAAGGACGTCAACGACGAGAACGCCAACGCCGATCTTGCGGAAGTGCGGGCCTCGATTCACGGCGATGTCGCGCACTCGCGCCCGCTGCCGATCAACTACGGCGGCGCGACCGGCGTCGTCGCCTTCTACGGCAGCAACGACGGCGCGTTTCGCGCGACTTCCGCGGCGGACGGGCGCGAGCTGTGGGCATTCGTCGCGCCCGAGCACCACGGCAGGCTGAAGCGGCTGACGGACAATGTCCCCCTCATCACCTATCCGAACACGCCGCCCACGGTTCCGTCGCAGAAGAAGGATTACTTCTTCGACGGGTCCATCGGGGTATTCCAGAACGCGGACAATACCCAGGTCTGGGTCTTCCCGACGATGCGCCGCGGCGGGCGCATGCTCTATGCCTTCGACGTGTCCGCACCGGCCGCGCCCGCCCTCATGTGGCGCGTGGGGTGCCCGAATCTCACCGACGACATCGGCTGCACCACGGACTATTCCGAAATCGGCCAGACGTGGTCGTTCCCGAACGTGGCGCGGATCAAGGGCGTGAACGGCGGCAATGACCCGGTGATCGTCATCGGCGGCGGCTACGATTCGTGCGAGGACGCCGATAACTCGGCGCCGTCCTGCGGCAGCGCCAAGGGCAGGAAGGTCTACGTGATCGACGCCGCCACCGGCGCCCGGCTCGCGAGCTTCGATACCCTCCGGAGCGTCGCCGCCGACGTGACGCTGATCGACCGCGACTTCGACGGCCTGGTCGACCACGCCGTCGTGGCGGACACGGGAGGCAACCTCTACCGCATCGACTTCGTGGATCCCCTGACCCTGGCACCGCTTGCCGCGGGTGGCTGGGCGATCCGCCACATAGCCCGGACCAACAACCCCGTCGCCGCCGGGCGTAAGTTCCAGTTCGCCCCCGCCGTCCTCGCCGCGGCACAGCCCGACCGGATATTCATCGCGCTCGGATCCGGCGACCGGGAGCGACCGCTCGAGGGCAACTACCCGTTCGCCGAGAACATCCTGAATCGCTTCTACATGTTCGTGAACGTCCTGTCCGCCTCCGCTGCGCCGGTGGACCTGGACGGCGCCACAATGGCCGACTTCACGAACAACACGACGTGCGCGACGACGCTGGGCACCAGCCTGAACGGCTGGTTCATGGACCTCAACACCGGACGCGGCGAGCAGACCGTGACCTCGGCGACGATTTTCGGCGGCCTGATCTTCTTCAGCACCAACCGGCCGGTGTCACCCGTGCCCGGGCAATGCGGAAACAATCTCGGGGAGGCGCGCGGCTACGCGGTGAACCTGCTCAATGCCTCGGGTGCCGTCAACACCGAAGCGATATGTGGCGGCGAGCGTTCCGGCGTGTTCCTCGGCGGCGGCCTGCCGCCCTCACCTGTCGTCGGCAGAGTGCCCATCGATGGCAGGCCGGTGACGGTCATGATCGGCGGCATCCAGCGCTCGGGCGGCGCCAGCTCGACGATCGGCGCGCAACGGGTCCGTCCGGTGATCACGCAGAAGCGGCTGCGCACCTACTGGCATACGCACGGCGATCGCTAACTCCCGGCGCGGGGCCTTAAGGGCAGCCCCCTTCGGCAGGCTCAGGACAGGCCTTTCGGCAGGGGGAATACCACCTTCTCGGCGATACCCACCGACTCGGCGGCCGGCCCGCCGCCGAGCTTGCGCAGCTTCTCCACCACCTGCTTCACCAGCACGTCGGGCGCCGAGGCCCCCGCGGTGACGCCGACGACGCGCTTTCCCGCCACCCATTTGGGCTTGAGCTCCGAAGCGTTGTCCACCATGTAGGCCGCAACACCCTGCTGCTCGGTGACCTCGCGCAGCCGGTTGGAGTTCGAGCTGTTGGGCGAGCCCACGACGATCACCACCTCGCATTGCCGCGCCAGCGTCTTGACCGCATCCTGGCGGTTCTGCGTCGCGTAGCAGATATCGTCCTTCTTCGGCCCGACGATACCGGGGAAGCGGGCCCGGAGCGCGTTGATCGTCTGCTGCGCGTCGTCGACCGACAGCGTGGTCTGGGTCACGAACGCAAGATTCTTCTCGTCTTTCACCTTGAGCCGCGCCACATCGGCCGGCTTCTCGACCAGGTACATGCCGCCCGCGCTCTGGCCCATGGTGCCCTCGACCTCGGGATGGCCGCGGTGCCCGATCATGACGATCTCGCGCCCGTGCGCGCGCATCTTCGCCACCTCGACATGCACCTTGGTCACGAGCGGGCAGGTCGCATCGAACACCCTGAGCTTCCTCGCGTCGGCCTCGCGCCGCACCGCCTGGGACACGCCGTGAGCGCTGAAGATCACCGTTGCGCCTTCGGGAACCTCCGAAAGGTCCTCGACGAACACCGCGCCCTTCTGCCGCAGGTCCTCCACCACGAACTTGTTGTGCACCACCTCGTGGCGCACGTAGATCGGCGCGCCGTGAAGGCGCAGCGCGCGCTCGACGATCTCGATGGCGCGGTCGACGCCGGCGCAGAAGCCGCGGGGATTGGCGAGCAGAACCTGCATGGCTGGATTATAAGCCCGACGCAAAGGCGCCAAGGCGCAAAGAAGATCTAACGATCACACTCCAAACTTTGGGGTCATTGCATCTTTGCGTCCAGATTTTCGCCCTTTCCTGGACGGAGGGCGTCAACGATGAGCAGGACCGCGCCGCAGGTGATCGCGCTGTCCGCGACGTTGAATGCCGGCCAGTGATAGCCGTAGGCATGGAAATCGAGGAAGTCGATGACCGCCCCGATCACGATCCGGTCGATGAGGTTGCCAACCGCGCCGGCGAGCACCAGCGAGAGCGCCAGCGCGAACAGGCGCTGATGGGGGTACTTGCGCAGCAGAAACACGATCCAGACCGAAGCGACGACCGCGATCGTGATGAAGAGCCCCCGCTGCCAGCCCGCCTCATCTGACAGGATGCTGAAGGCGGCGCCGCTGTTATAGACCAGGACCAGGTTGAAGAACGGCGTCACCGCGACCGCCTTGTTGACCGCAAGGTAGTGGACGGCGGCGAGCTTGGCGAGCTGATCCGCCGCCACGAGCAACGCCGCCAGCACGAGCCATTTCCCCATGTCAAGCGTGCACGCGCGGCTCGCCGGCGCCGAACAGGTTCGCGACGCAGCGCCCGCACAGCCCGGGATGCGCCGCGTCCCTTCCCACGTCCGCCCGGTAGTGCCAGCAGCGCTCGCACTTAGCGTGCGGGCTTGGCGCAACCTTGAGGCTCACCCCGGGCAGCGCCGTGGCGACGGCAGCGGGGTCGGTACCGTCCCGCACCCGCGCCTGCGACGTGATGAACACGAACCGCAGGTCATCCGCGAACGAGCGCAGGAAATCGGTGCTCTCCCCGTTGGCAAAGAGCTCCACCTCGCCCTGCAGCGAGGAGCCGACCTTGCCCTCCGCGCGCAGCGCCTCGAGCTGCTTGAGCACATCCGAACGCAGCTCGCGCAGCTTCCTCCAGCGCAATCGCAGCTCATCCGGCCTGCGGGGGAGCTGGAAGTCGTACCAGGTCTGCTCGAATACGCTCGCCTCGCCTCCCGCCAGCACCTCCCACACTTCCTGCGCGGTGAACGAGAGGACGGGCGCGAGCAGCCGCGTGAGCGAGTGCGTGATGTGGAAGAGCGCGTTCTGCGCCGAGCGCCGCGCGCGCGAGCCGGCGGGAGTCGTGTAGAGACGGTCCTTGAGAATGTCGAGATAGAAGCCGCCGAGATCCTCGGAGCAGAAGGTCTGCAGGCACTGCACGACTAGGTGGAACTCGTATCTTCCGTAGCATCCGGGGAAAGGGAAATCCCGATTTGCCTCGTAATTCCCTGACGGCGCGAGCATTCTCTGCAGGTCGTGCGTCATCACCCATGCATAGCGGTCGATCTCGAGCCAGTCGTCCACCGGCAGCGCGTCGCGCGCCGAATCAAAATCCGCCAGGTTGGCGAGGAGGAAGCGCAGCGTATTGCGGATGCGGCGGTAGGACTCGACCACGCGCTTGAGGATCTCGTTCGAGAGATTCAGCTCGCCCGAATAGTCCGTGCTCGCGACCCACAGGCGGAGGATATCCGCGCCCAACGTGCCGATGATCTCCTGCGGCGACATGCCGGTGCCGCGCGATTTCGACATCTTGCGGCCTTCCATGTCGATGACGAAGCCGTGGGTCAGCAGCGCCCGGTACGGCGGCACGCCGTCCATCATGGAGGCGACGAGGAGCGAGGAATGGAACCAGCCGCGGTGCTGGTCCGAGCCCTCGAGATAGAGATCGGCCGGAAACGCGGTCTCCGCCTTGTGCGAGCCGCGCATCACGGTGAAATGCGTCGAGCCGGAATCGAACCAGACGTCCAGCGTGTCCTTCACCTTTTCGTAATGCGCGGCGTCCGCGCCGATCAGCTCCTTTGCCTCCAGCGACTGCCAGGCCTCGATACCGCCACGCTCTACGCGCTGCGCGACCTGCTCGAGGAGCTCGAGCGCCCGCGGATGGAGCGCGCCGGTCTCCTTGTGGATGAAGAACGGCATCGGCACGCCCCACTGGCGCTGTCGCGACAGCGTCCAGTCGGGACGGTTAGCGATCATCCCGTGCAGCCGCGCCTGGCCCCACTGGGGAAAAAAACGCGTCGCCTCGATGCCGCGCAGTGCGGTCGCGCGCAGCGTCTCCTTCGGTTTCACGCCGTCGAAGCCGGGCACCTCGTCCATGCCGGCGAACCACTGCACGGTGGCGCGCAGGATCACCGGGGTCTTGTGGCGCCAGCAGTGCATGTAGCTGTGCACGTGCTTGTTGTCGCGCGCAAAGAGCGCGCCGCGCTCCTCCAGCGCGGTTACGATCTTCGAATTCGCCTTCCAGATGGACAGGCCGCCGAAGTACGGGAGCGCCGCGGCGAATCGGCCGTCGCCCATCACCGGTGTCAGCATCTCCTCGTCCTTCATGCCGTAGCGGCGGCACGAGTCGAAGTCTTCCACGCCGTAGGCGGGCGCCGAGTGCACGACGCCGGTGCCGGTCTCGAGCGTAACGTACTCGCCGAGGTAGACGGGGGCGCGGCGCTCGTAGAAGGGGTGCTTGAACTCGATGCGCTCGAGCGCCCTGCCCTTGCATTCGCCGAGGACGTCCCGCCGCTTCAGGCCGTAGCGATCGAGGCAGGCCTCGCGCAGATCGGCGGCGAGGATCAGCAGCCCGCGCTCGGTCTGCACCAGGTTGTAGAGATGCCCGGGGTGGACGTTCAGGGCCTGGTTGCCGGGCAGCGTCCAGGGCGTAGTGGTCCAGATTACCGCGTAGCCGGGCCCGTCAGGCAGCTTCGCGAGCCCAAACGCCTTCGCCACATTGCCCGGCTCGGCAAACGGAAAACCAACATCGACGGCGATGTCGGTGCGGTCCTCGTACTCGACCTCGGCTTCGGCCAGCGCCGAGCCGCAGTCGAAACACCAGTTGACGGGCCTCAATCCCCGATAGATATAGCCTTTTTTCAGCAGGACCCCGAGCGCGCGGATCTCATCGGCCTCGTTCCGGTAGTCCATCGTGCGGTACGGCCGGTCCCAGTCGCCCAGCACCCCGAGCCGGATGAAATCCTTCTTCTGCCGCTCGATCTGCTCGGCCGCGTAGGCGCGGCACAGGCGCTGGGTCTCCGCGGTCGGCAGGTTCTTGCCGTGACTCTTCTCGATCTGCACCTCGATCGGCATGCCGTGGCAGTCCCAGCCCGGCACGTAGGGCGCGTCGAATCCGGACAGCGTCTTCAGCTTGACGATGATGTCCTTCAGGATCTTGTTGACGGCGTGCCCGATGTGGATGTCGCCGTTGGCGTAGGGCGGGCCGTCGTGCAGCACGAAGCGCGGCGCCCCGCGGCGCGCGGCACGGATCCTCTCGTAGAACCCGCGCTCTCCCCAGCTCTTCAGCATCAGCGGCTCGCGCTTCGCGAGATCGCCGCGCATCGGGAACCCGGTGTCGGGCAGGTTGAGCGTCGTCTTGTAATCAGCCATCGGAATGCGAGCGGTCAGCCGTCAGCTATCAGCCAGCGACCCATCATGATCCGGCTTTTCTTTGCGCCGTTGCCTCTTCGCGCCTGAAGTAGCTCCTGGTGTTCTCGACGTCGAGGGCGATCCTGCGCGTCAGCGCGGCGAGGTCGGCGTACTTCTCCTCGTCGCGGAACTTGTGCAAAAACTCGACGCGCACATGGCGCCGATAGAGATCGGCCTCGAAATCCAGCGCGTGCACCTCGAGCACCGGAGCCCCCTGGGTCTTCACCGTCGGGCGCACCCCGAGGCTCGCCACGCCCGGCACCGGCCCTGCCGCCGCGCCATGCAGCCGCACGGCGAAGATGCCGGTCAACGGCGGTCGATTGTGCTTCATCTGCACGTTGGCGGTTGGAAATCCGAGCTTGCGCCCGAGCCCGTCGCCGCGCACCACGCGCCCGCTGATCGAGTAGGCACGCCCCAGCAGGCGCCCCGCGCGCGCGAGCTCCCCCGCGGCGAGCGCCTTGCGCACCGCGGTGCTCGACACCCGTTCCCCCTCCAGCATGACGCTCGCCAGCGCGACGACTTCCATTCCGAAGCGCGGCCCGTTGCGCTTCAGCAGGACGAGGTCGCCGGCGCGCCGCGCCCCGAACCGGAAGTCATCGCCTGCGAGGAGCCAGCGCGCGCCGAGCCCACCCGCGATCACGCGCTCGAGGAAGTCCTCAGCGGTGATCTGCGCAAACCGGTAGTCGAAGCGGCACAGGTGGACGCGCTCGATGCCGCACTCCGCCAGCAATTCGAGCTTCTCGCGCAGCGAGGTGAGGCGCGTCGGCGCCTTGTCGGGTGCGAAAAACTCGCGGGGATGCGGCTCGAACGTGAGCACGCAGGCGGGCACGCCGAGACGGCCCGCGGCGCGCTTCAGCTCGGCGAGCATGGCCTGGTGGCCAAGATGCACGCCGTCGAAGTTGCCTATGGTGAGCGCGGTCGGGCCCGCGGCCGCGGCAGTTATGGCGCGCGTGAGTCGCATACAACCAAGCCGGAATCGTTACTAAAAGCTTGAATTGTAGCGTGTTTTAAAAGAAACGGTCCAGCCGCCGGAGCGCGCCCGGTCAGGACTGCGCGTATTTTCGCAGAGCCTTCTCCTCGGACGCAGCGAGCGCCGCGGCAAATGCGCGGCCCACCATGATGAGCGTCGGGCCGCTGATGCCATAGTCCGCGATGCGCGGCAGCTCTTCAAGCGTCAGCGCGATGCGGCGGGCCTGCGGCCACGTTGCGTTTTCCGCGACCAGCACCGGTGTGCCGCGCGGCGCGCCGGCCGCGATCAGCCCCGCCGCGACTTGTTCCGCCTGCCCGGCGCCCATGTAGATGACGGCCGTGTCCGCGGACGCAGCGCTGCTCGCCCAATTGCTGGGCGCTTGCCCCTCGCCGACACGCGGCGTGACAAACGCGACCGTGCGCGCGACCCCGCGCTGGGTGAGGGAGAAGCCCGCTTCGGCCGCCGCCGCGAGAGCCGAGGTGACCCCCGGCACGACTTCATACGGCACGCCGGCGGCCTCCAGTGCCGCGATTTCCTCCTGCGCGCGCCCGAACAGCATCGGGTCGCCGCCCTTCAGGCGCACGACCACGCGATGCTTGCGCGCCGCGTCCACCAGGCGCTTGTTGATGAACTGCTGGGCGGTCGTGAACTTCCCGCAGCGCTTGCCTACCGCGACTTTCCTGGCGCGGACGGCCCGGGCCAGCACATCCGGATGAACCAGGGCGTCGTGGAACACGATGTCCGCCCGGCCGAGAACCTCCGCGCCGCGCAGCGTGAGAAGGTCCGGGGCGCCGGGACCCGCGCCCACGAGGTAGACCTTGCCGTGCTGCTTCATGCCCCTATCCCTCACCCCCGCCCCTCCATCCCCTCACGCCTTCCCCCTCTCCCGCATGGAGAGAGGAAGGGTCGAGCCTCCCTTCTCCCTTCCCTCATCCCATGCCCTTCTCCCAAGTGGAGAAGGGAATCTCGAGCCTCCCCTCTCCGCTCGGGAGAGGGGCGGGGGTGAGGGATTGAAGGGCGGGGGATGAGGGTTGGCGCCGGCGAAAGAGCGGCAGCGGCTGCCTGACGGAGCCCTGGTAGGTCTCGCTGAATTCACCGAAAGCGGCGAGCGCCTCGTGCGGGTCCTCGCCCTCGCGCAGCGCGAATGCATCGAATCCGCAGCTTGCGAGAAAGAACAGATGGTCGCGCCAGACGTCGCCGAACGCCCGCAGCTCGCCCCTCCAGCCGTAGCGCGTCCGCAGCAGGGTCGCGATGGAATAGCCGCGCCCGTCGATCGCTTTCGGAAACTTCACGGCCACCACGCCGAGGAGCCGCAGATCCTCCGCGATCGCCGCCGGCTCGTCATTGCCATCGAGCCACATGCCGAGCCGGCCGGGACGGGCGAGCAGCTGCTCGCGCTGCTTCTGCCACATCGCGAGCGGCACGATGACATCGCCCGTCGCCGGCACCGGCGGCGGGCTTCCGTCGCTACCCGCTTCAAGCCGCTGCCAGGGATCGTTGACGACGCTCATCCCCTTGATGATGACCGCCATAGACTCGCTCCTTGAACGGCTCTATGCCAACTCGCCACACGACGTCGATGAAGCGCTCCTCTTCCACTTCGCGTTGCTCGAGATAGACCCCGATCAGCCGCTCGATCACGTCCGGAATCTCGGCGCGCGCGAAGGACGGGCCGATCACCTTGCCCAGAGCCGCCGGCGCCCCGGGGCGGGTGAGCCCCTGGTTGCCGCCGATGGAAATCTGGTACCACTCCTCGCCGTTCTTGTCGACGCCGAGGATGCCGATGTGCCCGACGTGATGATGGCCGCAGGAGTTCATGCAGCCGGAGATATTGAGGTCGAGCTCGCCGATGTCGTGGACGTAGTCGAGCTCGTCGAAACGTTCCTGGATCGCCTGCGCGACCGGGATCGACTTGGCATTGGCGAGCGAGCAGAAGTCGCCCCCCGGGCAGGCGATGATGTTGGTTAGGAGCCCGATGTTGGGGGTCGCGAGTCCCAGAGCCTTCGCTTCGCTCCATAGCGCATGCAGCTGGGACTGGCGCACGTCGGCGAGGATCAGGTTCTGCTCGTGCGAGATGCGCAGCTCGCCCTGGCTGTAGCGGTCGGCAAGATCCGCCACGGCGTCCATCTGATCGGCGGTGGCGTCTCCCGGCGGCACGCCGGTTTTCTTGAGTGACAGCGTCACCGCGGCGTAGCCCGGCGCCTTGTGGGGATGGACATTGCGCATCGTCCAGGCGGCAAATGCGGGTTCGGCGACAAGCCGCGCCGCATGGCCGGCATCATTACCGGAAAGCGGCTCGTAAGCCGGCCGCGTGAAGCGCTCCTCCACCCGCCGTACCTCTTCCTGCGTCAGCGTCGAAGGCCCGTCCTTCAGGTGTGCCCATTCGGCATCGACTTCCTCGCGGAAGCGCTCGGGCGTGCGCGCCTTCACCAGGATCTTGATGCGCGCCTTGTTGAGATTGTCGCGCCGGCCGTAGCGGTTGTAGACGCGCATGATCGCCTCGACGTAGGTGAGGAGGTGTGGCCACGGCAGAAACTCCCGGATTACATGGCCGACGATGGGGGTGCGCCCCATGCCGCCGCCGACGATCACGCGGAAGCCCACCGCGCCCCAGTCATCGCGCACGGCCTGCAACCCGATATCGTGAAGAAATACCGCGGCGCGATCCGCTTCAGCGCCGGTCACCGCGATCTTGAATTTGCGCGGAAGGTAAGAGAATTCGGGGTGAAAGGTGGACCACTGACGCAACAGCTCGCACCATACGAAAGAATCCACGATCTCGTCGCGCGCGATGCCGGCGAAATGATCGGTGGTGATGTTGCGCACGGAATTGCCGCTGGTCTGGATCGCATGCATCTGCACCTTGGCGAGCTCGGCCAGGATGTCGGGCACGTCCTCGAGCTTGGGCCAGTTGAACTGGATGTTCTGGCGTGTGCTGAAGTGGCCGTAACCCCGGTCCCAGGTGCGGGCGATGTGCGCGAGGGTTCGCAGCTGGCGCGACGTCAGCAGCCCATACGGAATGGCGACGCGCAGCATCGGCGCGTAGCGCTGGATGTAGAGGCCGTTACGCAGCCTCAGGGGCCGGAAATCGTCTTCCGACAGCTTGCCGGCCAGGAAGCGCCGCGTCTGGTCGCGAAACTGGGCGACCCGCTCGTCCACGAGCCGCTGGTCGATCTCGTCGTAGCGATACACCGGGTTTTTCCTGTGGAATTCGGAGGGTTCGCATCCTAGCAATCGCCTCTTATACTACAAACGAATATTATGTTAGACTCTAATAACACGAATGAATTTACCGTAACGTCATGAAATTACAGCAGTTACGCTACCTCCAAGAGGTCGCAAAGCGCGGCCTCAACCTGTCGGGTGCGGCCGAGGCGCTCCATACCTCGCAGCCGGGCATCAGCAAGCAGATCCGCCAGCTGGAGGACGAGCTGGGCGTGGATATCCTGGTGCGCAACGGCAAGCGCGTCGTGGACGTGACGGAGCCCGGCCGCGTCATTCTCGGCATCGCCGAGCGCATCCTGCAGGATTCCGAGAACCTGCAGCAGGTCGCCCGCGAGTTCCGGGATCAAGCCGCGGGCACGCTGACCATCGCCACCACGCACACCCAGGCGCGTTACTCGCTGCCGCGGGTGGTGAGCGCCTTCAAGCAGCGCTACCCGAAGGTGCGCCTGACACTCAAGCAGGGCAATCCGCCGCAGCTCGCGGAGATGGTGCTCGCGGGGGAGGCCGATATCGCGATCGCAACCGAGGCGCTCGACCAGTATCCCAAGCTGCTCGCGCTGGCCGCCTACCAGTGGCGGCATTGCGTGGTCGCGCCGGCGAAGCACCCCCTCCTGAAGGAAAAGCGCATCACGCTCGAGATGCTCGCGCAATACCCGATCATCACCTACGATCCCGCCTTCGCCGGGCGCAGCCATATCGATGAGGCGTTCCGGGCGCAGGGGATCGTGCCCGAAATCGTGCTATCCGCGGTCGACTCCGACGTGATCAAGACCTACGTGGAGCTGGGGCTCGGGATCGGCATCATCGCCGCGGTGGCGTTCGACGAAAAACGCGACTCCCCCTTGCGCGCGGCCGACGTCGGACACCTGTTCGGCACCATGACCACGCGCATCGCCGTGCGGCGCGGCAGCGCGCTGCGCGGGTTCGCCTACGACTTCATGGAATTGTTCTCGCCGCGGCTGACGCGTGCGGTGGTGGACGCCACGCTCAAAGGCGAGGGGTCGAGCTACGAGCTCTGAGCAGCCGTTGCCTACCCAGCCAGCCTCTTTCTGAGCCAGGCGCTTGCCCCGTCGACAATCACGACCAGGATCAGCATCGCGATGATCACCGTCATGGCCTGCGGCTGCTGAAACAGGGACAGGCTGAAATACAGCATCTGGCCGAGCCCGCCGGCGCCGACCACTCCGAGTATGGCAGCCATGCGGATGTTGATCTCCCAGCGATAGAGCGTGTAGGCGATAAGCTGCGGCACGACGTTGGGCATCGTGCCGTAGAGGAAGGCGAGCGAGGCGGGGCTTCCCGCGAGCCGCAGCGCACTCGCGGGCTCGGACGGCGTGTTTTCCAGCGTTTCCGCGAACAGCCGCCCGGTCACCCCGGTGGTGTGCCAGGCCAGCGCGAGCGTGCCGGCGAACGGGCCGAGGCCGGCCGCAATCACCATCAAGGCCGCCCACACGAGCTCGGGTATGGACCGCAGGAAATTCAGGACAAGTCGTGCTATCGCACGCGGCACGGCGCCAAAACGTCCCGCCGCGGGCAGCGCGAGCAGCAGCCCGAGCACCGCTGCGAGCGCGGTCCCGACCGCGGAGATGGCGATCGTCTCGAGCGTGCCCTGGCCGACCCGCCTCAGGTAGTCGGCGGAAACGTCCGGCGGGAAGAAGGACACCACGTATTTCCACATCTGCACCTGCGCTTCGGGCGAGAGCAGCTGAACGAGATCGAGCGCAAGGTAGGCGAAGCTCGCCCAGACCGCCGCGATCAGGCCGGCGATGACCCCCCAGTGGGCCGCCCTCATGAGGTGACCTTGCGCAGCAACGCGCTTACCGCATCCGCCATCACCACCAGCAGCAGGAAGGTGAGGAGGATCGTGCTCACCTCGCCCCCGTTCAGCATGCGCATGGAAAGCTCCATCTGCTGCCCGAGTCCGCCCGCGCCGACGAAGCCCATGATGACGGAGGCGCGCACCGCGCACTCCCAGCGGTAGACGGAGTACGAGACGAGCTCGGGCAGCGCGACCGGCCACATGCCGTAGCAGAAGGCGGCGATCCGCCCTCCTCCCGTTTCGAGCAGCGCCGTTACCGGCCGCGTGTCGTTCGATTCCAGGATTTCGGAATAGACCTTGCCCAGCATCCCGCCATAGGTGACGCCGATCGCCAGCACGCCGGCCGCAGGCCCCAGACCCACGGCGCGCACGAAGAGGAGCGCCCACACGACTTCCGGAATGCTTCGGAAGAACATGAGCGCAAACCGCGCAGGCACGCGGACCGAGTGACCGGCGACCCGTCCGGGCCCCGGACCGATGCGGGATATCGAGAGGCTGCGCGTGACGACCAGCGCGAGCGGCCACCCGATGAGTATCGCGAAGGCCATGCCCGCGGTCGCGATGGCGAGCGTCTCGAACGTGGACTTGAGTACGAGCCCGAGAAACTCCCGGGAAGTCTCGAGCGGGAAGAACGTGCCCACGAACTTGACGATGGTCGCGCGGCTGCGCTCCTCGAAGAGAGACGCCGGGTCGAATTCGGTCAGGCTGAATCCCGGCCACAGCAGGACGATGACGCAGACGGTGAGCAGCAGCCGCGGCGCGGCGGCGGGGTCACGCAGGCGCAGCGCCGGATTCATGACCGGCCGTGTCGGAGGCGGGGCGGCATGCGCGTGGAATTCCTCCCTCGTGTCCCCGCATCCCGCTCAGGGAAACATGTTCCGCCGGCGCACGCCCGCCGGGAGCGTCTCGAGCGGCTGGTTGTCCTGCGTCGGAACCGTCCGCGATTCCGAGGCGTAGAGGTCCGCCAGCATGCCGTCGCTCACCCGCACGGGCGGCAGATCGAACTGGATCTCACCCGCGCGCAGCCCGATGATCCGCGGAAAGCGGTGCAGCGCGAGGTCCACGGCGTGCAGGCTCGCGACCAGCGTCACGCCGCGCTCGATTGCCTCGCGGTTGAGCTCTCCGATCACCCGGTCGGACAGGGCCGGGTCCACCGCCGACACCGGCTCGTCGGTGAGGATCAGATCGGGCCGCTGGTACAGCACGCGGGCCACCCCCACGCGTTGCAGCTGCCCTCCCGAAAGCTGGTCGCAGCGCTGAAACAGCTTGTCCGCGATTTCCATGCGCTCCAGCATCCGTTCGGCGCCGAGTATGTCCAGTGGATAGAGGAGCGAGGCCAGACTCTTCCATGCCGGCCACTGGCCGAGGCGCCCTGCAAGGACCGCTGTGACGACGCGCTGCCGCGGCGGCAGGGGCGGCGCCTGGTGCACCATCCCGATTCGGCTCCGCAGCCGCCGCAGCCGGCCGCGGTCGAGGCGCCACGGGTTCGTATCGAGCACGCTGATCGTGCCCGAGGACGGGCGAAGCGCCGTCGCCAGCATCCGCAGGAGCGAGGTCTTGCCGGCGCCCGACGGACCGATGATCGCGACCCGCTCGCCGGCGCGGATTTCGCAGTCGATCCGGTGGACGGCGCGAACCCCGTTTGCGTACTCGAGGCTGACCTTGCGAAAGCTGAGGCTCATTCCCCGCGCCTCGACCCGGGAGCTATTTGATGAGCCCGGCCGCGCGGGCCGCCGCCTCGATTCCCTTGTAGTTCTCTGGTCGCGTGGCGATGAACCGGCTCGCCCGCTGCAGGTCGAGCAGCTCCTTGTGCTCGGGATTTTTCGGGTCGAGCTTGAGAAAGGCCTCGGTCAGCCTCTTGGTGAGCTTCGGATCGAGATCCCCGCGGACCGTCCAGTTGTAGTCGTAGTACGGCGGCGTGGTCCAGATCACCTTGACCTTGCGCGTATCGACCTTCTTCTCCTCGACGAGCTTCTCCCAAACGGAGGCGTTCAGCACGCCCGCCTCGACCTTCCCCGACTCGACCTGGAGCGCGGTCGCGTCGTGCGCCCCGGAGAACGCGACGCGCTTGAAGTCCTTTTCCGGGTTGAGCTTGTTCTGGAGCAGGAAATAGCGCGGCATCAGGTGGCCCGACGTGGACGACACCGAGCCGAAGGTGAAATTCTTGCCCTTCAGGTCGGCGAGGCTGTTGATGCCGCTTCCCGAGCTGGCGATGAACTTGCTGGTGAACTTCTCGTCCTCGGCGCGCTGCGCGATGGGTATGGCATTGCCGGTGCGAAGGCGCGTCTGCACGAAGGTGAATCCGCCGAGCCAGGCGAGATCGACCTTCTTTGCCGCGAGCCCCTCGACCACCGCCGCATAGTCGGTCACCGGCGTGTACTCGACCTTCACGCTGGTCTCCTTCGCGAGGTAGGCAGCGACCTTGGAGAATTTCCGCTGCAGCTCGGTCGGGTTCTCGTCGGGTATCGCGGAGATGCGCAGGACGCTCTGCGCGTAAACGGCCGAGGAAGAAAGCAGTCCGCACAGAACGATCAGGAAATGCTTGCGCATGGCGGGTCCCTTTCTTGGACTATTAGGATGAAAAAAGCGAAACAAAACGCCCTCCCCCGCATGGATGCTGCGGAAAAAATCAGGAAACCGGAAATGAGGACAGAACGACGGGATTGCGGGCGGGAATGGGCCGACGACAATCGTCATCAGGCCCGCGCGAGCGCATCGCCGCTCGCCGCCCCCCTCCCGCGCGGGCGTAGCCGATGCTCTCCGACAGCGCGACCGAACCGCGTGACGTCAGGCGCTCGACAATGAACATGACCGCAATCTACCCCTTACTCGAATCACAAACAAGGTGTGCCGCGCCCCGGGTCATGAATTCGACTGAAATGGGCTATTCCGCGGCGCGCTGGGAGAAGTCTTTCAAGCGGAATCCCAGCAGCCAGAGCGCCGCAAAATAGGTCGCGGCCCCCAGCGCGACGATCCAGGCAAGATTCGCGGCGCGGGCGGCGGCGCCCATGGCGAGCCAGCTCGCGTCGCTCGGGGCGGCGAGCCACAGCACGGCGCACATGGCATAGACCGCGACCGCGAGCTTGAGCAGGAACCCCGCCCAGCCGGGCTGCGGCGCGTAAATGGCGCGGCGCCGCAGGCCCCGCAGCAGCAATGCCGCGTTGATGCATGCGCCGAGCCCGATCGCCAATGCCAATCCCGCGTGCTGCAGTGGCAGGATGAACGCGAAGTTCATGAGCTGGGTCAGTCCGAGCGTGAGAAGCGCGATCCTGACCGGCGTCCTGATGTCCTGCCTCGCGTAGAAGCCGGGTGCAAGCACCTTCACCATGACGAGCCCGATCAACCCGACGCTGTAGGCCACCACCGCGCGCCGCGTCGCGAAGACGTCCTCCGGGCCGAACGCTCCATAGTTGAAGAGCGTCGTGACGAGCGGCACGGCCAGCAGCGCCAGCGCGGCCGCGGCCGGCGCCGCGAGCAGGAACGTCAACCGCAGGCCCCAGTCGAGCAGCTCGGAATAGGCCTGCGCCGAGCGCTCGGCGTTGAGCTTCGACAGGCTCGGCAGGAGAATCGTGCCGAGCGCGGCGCCGAGCAGGCCCATGGGGAACTCCATCAGGCGGTCGGCGTAGTAGAGCCAGGACACGCTCCCGGTCACCAGAAAGGAGGCGAAGATCGCGTTGATGACGAGGCTCACCTGGCTGATCGACACGCCGAAGACGGCCGGCCCCATCTGCCGCAGAATGCGCCACAGGGCTGCGTCCTTCAGGTTGAGCTTGAAGCGCGGCAGCAGTCCGACGCGGGCAAGAAACGGTACCTGCAGCGCAAGCTGCGCGACGCCGCCGGCGAACACCGCCCAGGCGAGCGCGGTAACCGGTGGATCGAAATAGGGCGCGCCCCACAGCGCGAAGCCGATGAACGACAGGTTGAGCAGCGTCGGCGTGACCGCGGGCACCGCGAAGCGGCTGTAGGTGTTGAGGATGCCGCCCGCGAGCGCCGTGAGCGAGATGAAGAATATGTAGGGGAAGGTGACCCGCAGCAGGTCCACGGTGAGCTCGAACTTGCCCGGCGTCGCGGTGAAGCCCGGCGCGGTCACGAGAATGATGAGCGGCGCGGCCACCACGCCGATCAGCGTCACGATGAAGAGCGCGGCCGCCAGCGCCCCCGCGACGTGATCCACCAGCAGGCGCGTCTCCGCTGCCCCGCGCTGATTCTTGTACTCGGCGAGGATCGGAACGAAGGCCTGCGAGAACGCGCCTTCCGCGAAGAGGCGGCGCAGGAGATTCGGCAGCTTGAAAGCGACGAAGAAGGCGTCGGTCGCGAGCCCTGCGCCGAACACCCGCGCGATGACGAGATCGCGGACGTACCCGAGGACGCGCGACAGGAGCGTCATGCCGCTCACCGTCGCGAGCGCCTTCAACAGGCTCATCGGGGCGCCTGCAGGTTGCCAATTCCCTTCATTATCCGTATCATAGCGCCCCTTTGACGGACCGGGACACATGGCCAACATCGCATCAGCCAGAAAGCGCGCGCGGCAGGCCGAGAAGCGCCGCCAGCACAACGCCGCCATGCGCTCGGAGCTGCGCAGCGCCATCCGCAACATCAGGAAGGCGATCGCGGCGGGCGACAAGAAGGGTGCCGGGGCGGTGTTTCAGCGCGAAGCGGCCGTGATCGACACCATCGCCGACAAGAACATCATTCACAAGAACGCGGCGGCGCGTCACAAGAGCCGCCTCGCTGCGCGCATCAAGGCGATGGCATAGAGCTCCGCCGCGTCCGGGCCCGATTAATTTCTTGCGCACCACCGGTTAATCGGTTCACAATACTGAACGCTCCGCACGGCGGCTCCGGCCGCCGTGCGTGCTTTTGGGATACGCCATGTCACACGTGATGAACACCTATGCCCGGCTGCCCGTCGCCTTCGAGCGCGGTGCCGGCTCCTGGCTGTGGGATGGGAGCGGCAAGCGCTACCTCGACGCGGTGGCGGGCATCGCAGTGTGCGGCCTCGGCCACAGCCACCCGAAGTACGTGGCCGCCCTGCGCGAGCAGGTGGGCCGGCTCGTGCATACGTCCAACTTGTACGAGATCACGCTGCAGGAGAAGCTTGCGGACCGGCTCGCCGCCATCTCGGGCATGGACAGCGTGTTCTTCTGCAACTCCGGCTGCGAGGCGAACGAGGCTGCGATCAAGCTTGCGCGCCTCTACGGCCACAGGAAAAACATCGAGTCGCCCGCGATCGTGGTGCTGGAGAAGGCGTTCCACGGCCGCACCCTCGCCACGCTTTCCGCCACCGGCAGCCGCAAGGTGCAGGCGGGCTTCGAGCCGCTCGTTGCCGGCTTCGTGCGCGTGCCTTTCGACGACCTCGATGCGGTGAGGCGCGTCGCCGAAGCAAACCGCAGCGTGGTGGCGGTGCTGGTGGAGCTGCTGCAGGGCGAGGGCGGGGTCAACATCTGCCACGACGATTACCTCACCGGCCTGCGCGAGATCTGCCGGGAGCACGGCTGGCTCCTCATGCTCGACGAAGTGCAGAGCGGGATGGGGCGGACCGGCAAGTGGTTTGCGTTCCAGCATTCGGGCGTCAAGCCGGACGTGATGCCGCTCGCCAAGGGCCTTGGCAACGGCGTGCCGATCGGCGCCTGCCTTGCGGCCGGTCCCGCGGCCGAGCTGTTCAAGCCCGGGAACCACGGCTCGACCTTCGGCGGCAATCCCCTCGCGTGCGCCGCCGCGCTCGCGACTCTCACCATCATCGAGGAAGAGCGCCTGATGGAAAACGCCGTCGCGATCGGCGACTTCATCCGCGCCGAGCTCGCCCGGAAGCTCGGCGGGCTGAAGGGCGTCAAGGAGATCCGCGGCAAGGGCCTCATGATCGGCATCGAGCTCGAGTACGCCTGCGGCGACCTGGTGCAACAGGCGCTCGAGCGCGGCGTGCTCATCAACGTCACTGTGGACAACGTGATCCGGCTGCTGCCTCCGCTCGTGTTCGGGCGCGAGGAGGCGGAGCTCCTGCTCGCCACGCTCGTGCCCCTCATCGCCGGATTCCTCGACCGCCAGAGCGCGCCGCAGCCCGCCGCCCAGTCGGCCTGAGCGGCGCCCGCGCATCCGGAGCATAGTCCGTGGCCGTCAGGCATTTTCTTCAATTCCGGGACTTCTCGCGCGAGGAGTACGAGTACCTGTTCGAGCGCACGCGCTGGATCAAGGATATGTTCAAGCGCTACGTGCCCTACCAGCCGCTGCGCGACCGCACGCTCGCCATGGTCTTCGAGAAGCAGTCGACGCGCACCCGGGTTTCCTTCGAGGCCGGCATGCACCAGCTCGGCGGCACGGTGATCACCCTCATGACGCAGGACACCCAGATGGGCCGCGGCGAGCCCATCGAGGACGTGGCGCGCGTCATCACCCGCATGGTGGACATCGTCATGATCCGCACCTTCGAGCAGGCGCTGATCGAGCGCTTCGCGGAGCACTCGCGGGTGCCGGTGGTGAACGGCCTCACCAACGAGCACCACCCGTGCCAGATCCTGGGCGACATCTACACCTACCTCGAGCATCGCGGCTCGATCCGCGGGAAGAGCGTCGCCTGGATCGGGGATTCGAACAACGTCTGCAACACGTGGCTGCAGGCGGCGGAGGTGTTCGACTTCAAGGTTCGGGTTTCCACGCCGCCCGGCTACAAGGTCGAGCCCGCGCGTGCCGGGCTGCGCGGCACCGGCCATTACGAGGAGTTCGAGGACCCGATGCAGGCGGCGAAGGGCGCAGACCTCATCACCACGGACGTCTGGACCAGCATGGGGAGCGAAGCGGAGGGCGCCAGGCGCAAGCGCGACTTCGCGGCGTGGCGGGTGGACCGGGAAATGATGAAGGCGGCGGCCAAGGACGCGCTCTTCATGCACTGCCTGCCGGCGCACCGCGGCGAGGAAGTCGCGGCGGCCGTGATCGACGGACCGCAGAGCGTCGTGTGGGACGAGGCGGAGAACCGGCTGCACAGCCAGAAGTCGCTGCTGGAATACCTGCTCCTCGGGCGGATCAAGACCCAGGGTGACCTATGGTCGACGTGAAGAAGGTGGTGCTCGCCTACTCCGGCGGGCTCGATACCTCGGTCATCCTGAAATGGCTGCAGGACACCTACCGCTGCGAGGTGGTGACCTTCACCGCCGACATCGGGCAGGGCGAGGAGCTCGGCCCCGCCCGCCGCAAGGCGCGGCAGCTCGGCGTCCGGCGGATCTTCGTCGACGACCTGCGCGAGGAGTTCGTGCGCGACTTCGTCTATCCCATGTTCCGGGCCAATGCCCAGTACGAGGGCGAGTACCTCCTGGGCACCTCGATCGCGCGGCCCCTGATCGCCAAGCGCCAGATCGAGATCGCGCACCGGGTCGGCGCGGACGCGGTCGCGCACGGCGCCACCGGCAAGGGCAACGACCAGGTGCGCTTCGAGCTCGGCTATTACGCCCTCGACCCCGGCATCCGCGTGATCGCGCCGTGGCGGGAGTGGGACCTCACCTCGCGCGCGAAGCTCCTGGAATACGCGAGGGAACATGGCATCCCGATCGATGGGGGAAGGAAGAAGGGCGCGGCCCCGTACTCGATGGACGCCAACCTGCTGCACATTTCGTACGAGGGCGGCGTCCTGGAGCACCCCGAATTCGAGCCCGAAGCCTCCATGTGGCGGATCACGGTCTCACCCGAGAAGGCGCCCCGCAGGCCGCAGACGGTCGAGCTCGCCTACCGGCGCGGCGACATCGTAGCGGTGAACGGCCGCAAGCTCTCGCCCGCAAGAGTGCTCGCCACGTTGAACGCTCTGGGCGGCCGGCATGGCATCGGCCGGCTCGACATCGTGGAAAACCGCTACGTCGGCATGAAGTCACGCGGCTGCTACGAGACGCCGGGCGGCACCATCATGCTGAAGGCGCACCGCGCCATCGAATCGATCACGCTCGACCGCGAGGTGCTGGCGTTGAAGGACGATCTCATGCCGCGCTATGCGCGGCTGATCTACAACGGCTACTGGTTCAGCCCGGAGCGGCGCGCGCTGCAGGCGCTGATCGACCACACTCAGGCACATGTCAACGGCACGGTGCGGGTAAAGCTTTACCAGGGCACGGTGCTGGTGACGGGCCGGGCGTCGCCGCGCGATTCGCTGTTCGATCCAGCGATCTCCACGTTCGAGGACGACCGCGGCGCCTACAACCAGGCCGATGCCGAGGGCTTCATACGGCTGAACGCCCTGCGCATGCGCATTGCCGCCAAGCTGAAACGCAGGAATTGAACCGCCAAGGCGCCAAAGAGCTGGAAACCGCTGCAAATGGAGAACCCTTCCCGGCGTCAATGCCATACCCGAGAGTGAATTTGAATGCATTTTGGCGTCTTGGCGGTTGATTCGGGGTATTTCGCATGACCACCATCGCCGTCGTCCGGAAGAACGGCTACGCGGCCATCGCCGCCGACACGCTCACCAAGTGGGGCAGTGGCAAGGAGTCGGCCGTCTATGTCGCCAACAACACCAAGATCGTCCGGGTCGGGGACACCTACCTCGCGGGCTCCGGAACGTCCACGTTCAAGCTGATCCTGCGCGACTATTTCGCCCAGCGCGGGGTGCCGGCGCGGTTCGACAGCACGATCAACCTCTTCAAGACCTGGCAGGCGTTCCATTCCGCGTTGAAGGAGCGCTACTACCTGGTCAGCGTGGGCGACAAGGACGACACGATCGAGTCGAGCAAGTTCGACGTCCTGATCGCCAACCCGCACGGCATCTTCGGCGTGGGCGCACACCGCACCGTGCAGGAGTACCGCAGGTTCTACGCCATCGGCACCGGCACCGACCTCGCGCTCGGCGCGATGTACGGCGTCTACGGGAACCCCCGCCTCTCCGCCGAGCAGGTGGCGCGCCTCGCCATCGAGGCGGCCGCCGAGTTCGATGACGGGACCGGCCTACCGGTCGTTTCCCACTCCGTCAAACTGAAAACCAAGAAATAGCCGCCACGGCGCCAAAAAAATCCAACCATTAATTGAACCGCCAAGCGCGCCAAGAGAAGCGAGAGAGTTTGTCACGGGCAGAATACGCCACTAACAGGGCAGGCCCACCAAAAGGCAAAGACAAGACCTGACCCCACACCGTGATGCGTGACAACTTCTCCCGGTAACGGATTGACCTGCTTGAGGGATGACAACGTCACGCGCATACTGCCGGTTCGCAAACCGACTTTAGTCCAACTACTTCACGTTAGACGGCGCAACCGGGACGCGGCGGGCTCAGGGTGAATCGTGCTGGAACTGATTCTCGTGGTGGTCGTGCTCCTGATCGGCGCCACCCTAGCGTCGATAATGCAGGAGAACGTCTCGGGGAATACCCACTTCTCCCTCTCGATGTCCGGTCCCTTGCTCGTGGTGATCTTGGGTGGAGGGCTCCACTTGCTGTGGGGCTGGAAGGCGAGCCTGAGCGCCCTCGCGGCATACTGGGCGTGGTGTTTGTTCGCTGGCCTTGTCAACCGGGCCCAAGCGCGTGCCGTGGACAAGGCCGGCCCGCCGAGGGAACGGGTCTGCCCTCAGTGCGGCGGCGCGGTCCGGAGCCGCGTATCGGGCGGATCGGTGGCGACCGAGTGCGTGAGCGCGTGCGGCTGGGGTTTTGCTTTCACAAACCCGCACCAGCCAGAGTTCGATTCCCAGCTCTATGACGTATTCGCTCTTATCCCAGTGGAAGATAAGAAGCGCGTCGTGGCGTGGCTCGCGCTTGCTCTGGGCATATCAGCGCGTGACGTTGCTTACATGGTCGAACGAAACGAGCCTATTGCAAAGGGTGTGCAGGCTCTCGAAGTCCAGAGGATCGCCCGGCTCTTGGGGTCGAAGGGCATTGCGGTGGCTGTCCACCCGGACTTCCCGTGGCCGCTAATGGAGGACGCTTGAGAGACCTCCTCTACGCTCTTAGAGACTCGCGCGCGTCAATGGCACATTGTCGGGCGGAGCTCCAAAGTGCAGCGTGAAGTCCAGGCGCTGCAGCCGATGAGGCACGCACGCTAATGCTGCCTCGGGTAAGGGCCGTTGGGAATTAGTACGGCGATTGTTGTACGAGCCTTGGTGGATCTCGGTGTTTATCGCTTTTAAGGTGTACTCATACTCTTCGGGCTGCTCGTAGTTGGGTTTACTCGAGGAAGACCGCGGCGCCTACAACCAGGCCGACGCGGAGGGCTTCGTACGGCTCAATGCGCTGCGCATGCGGATCGCCGCGAAGCTGAAGGGCCGCAGGCGGTAAGCGCCAGGACCGCCATCGCCTTTTTGAAAGGTGCGGATGACAAACGGCCAAGTATTGATGTTTAATTACCCCGCTTGCCGCAACTTTACGGTGAAACACAAAAAAATCAGTTTGTAACGAGCCAACGCTGCGATCCAGCCGGACTCTCGATGAGCAGCACTACGGGCGTTACCATCGCCGATCCTATAATCGCACTGCTCTCCGCGGCAGCCATACGCGTCCAAGAAGGATACGAACACGCCGCGGAATTGCGCGCGATGCACGAAGCGTCCCAGCGAGAGCACGGCGCCGCGCAAGCCGCGGCCCGCGAGCAGGGCATGCAGGCGCTGGAAAATGAGGTGTCTGCCGCAGAGGCCAGGATCGATCAACTCATAGCGCTCTCCCGGAAACTGGGTGCAGCCGAGCAAGTAGTCGCCACCCGTCCGGTGCGGCCGGCGGCCGGAGATCCGATGTCGCTTGCCGCATACGCTCGCGGCCTCCAGGTTTTCGCCGGTGCGCTTCAGGAGATTCTCCTCACCGAGGCTGCCAGGCGCAGAGAGGATGTTGAAACGGAGGGCCTCGAGCTGGCCGTTCCCGAGGCGGCGATACCTTCACCCACATCCCGAGGTGCGTCGCAGCGGCTGCTCGCCCGCATCGCTCACCTGGGGCCACCGCCAGAGGATATCGAGAAACTCGCCCGGGAACTTGACGGCACCCCGCCCGGCGGACGCGCGGAGCTGCTGGCCACTGAACTGCGCGGCCGGATTCAAGCCCACGTCGAAAAAACCCATCGGCGGCTTGTGGAGGAAGCGACCGCCACCGTCATCAGGCGGTCGCTCGAGGATCTCGGCTATCAGGTCGAGGGCGTTCCAGAGACCCTCTTCGTCGAGGGCGGCGTGGCGCATTTCCGGCGGCGGGACTGGGGCGACTACATGGTTCGCATGCGGGTGGATGCCGGGACGAGCGGAGCCAATTTCAACGTCGTCCGGGCGGTGGATGCCAGCAACAACGAGCCGAGCGTGCTGGATCGCATCGCCGAAGACCGCTGGTGCGCGGAGTTCCCGGCGCTCGCCAAGGCGCTCGAGGCCCGCGGCGTGCGCTTCGATGTCACTCGGCGCCTTTCGGCCGGGGAGGTGCCCGTGCAGCTCGTCGAGCGCGGCAAGCTGCCCAAGTTCACGCAGGAGGAATCCCACGCGCCGCGTGCCAAGCCTCGCGCCCGGACCCTCAAATGAGCCATCCCGCACCGCGCTGGCTGTCGGACCTGGAACGCCTGCTCCCGATCCGCTCGCAGTTCGCGGTGTCCGGCAACATCCGCGACACTTTTCTCGTTCAGGTTGCGAACGGCCCGGCGCTGGTGCCGCTGCTGCGCGCCCTGTGGGAGTCGCTGAAGAGCCGCGGTTACCGCTGCCTGCTGGTGTACGACCCGCCCGACGGCGTGCGCGTGTATCCGAACGAGCCGGAGCCGCGGGCACTCGCCGAGCGGCTCTTCGAGCTGAAGCTCGCGAGCGGCCCCCAGATGATCAGCCTGGAGACGCTCGCCAATCTGATGAAGAGTCTTTCGGCGCAGCGCGAAGCCCGCTGCGCGCTGGTGCTCGATTTCGCGTCGCGGCTCACCCGCCATACCGAACACCTTTCCGAAGGCGAGCACCGTTTTTTTGTGGCCGCGGAGAAACTCTCGCTGAACGCCGCCGCCATCGTCCCGCGTGAAGGCGGAGGACCGCCGCTGTTCAACCCGATACTCTGGCTCCTCAATCGGGCGCAGGATTTGCCCTCGTGGTTCACGCTGGACAGCGAACGGGTGGCGAGCCTCGTTATCGCCAAGCCCGACTATGAAACGCGCGAGGCCGCGGCCCGTCAGCTCGCCCCCTTGTTTGCCGGCTTCGCCGAGTCGCCCGAAGCCGGACGCAACGAGTTCGTGAAGAAATTCACCGAGGGTACGGAGGGCATGTCGCTTATCGCGCTTTCCGATATCACGCAGCTGGCCGAGCGCCAAGGGTTGGGCGTCGCCTCCATCGACGATGCCGTACGCTGCTACAAGATCGGCGCGCTCGACAATCCGTGGAAGAAGGACTACCTGCGTGACAAGGTCCGCGACGCACAGGCCTTCATCGAGGACCGCGTCAAGGGCCAGCATCCCGCGGTCGTCAAGACACTGGATATTCTCAAGCGCTCGGTCATGGGCCTTACGGGCGCGCAGGCGCGCTCGCGGGGCAGCCGTCCGCGCGGCGTGCTGTTCTTCGCCGGTCCTACCGGAGTCGGTAAGACGGAACTGGCGAAGACGCTCACCCAGCTCATTTTCGGAGACGAGCGGGCCTACCTGCGCTTCGACATGAGCGAATTCGCGGAGGAGCACACCGGCGCCCGCCTGCTCGGGGCTCCGCCGGGATACATCGGCTTCGACGCCGGCGGCGAGCTCACCAACGCCGTGCGGGAGAAGCCCTTCTCGGTCGTGCTGTTTGACGAGATTGAGAAGGCTCATCCGCGCATACTGGACAAGTTCCTGCAGATCCTCGAAGACGGCCGGCTCACCGACGGCCGGGGCGACACCGCCTATTTCTCGGAAACCGTGCTGGTGTTCACCTCCAACCTCGGCATCTACGTCGAGGATGCACAGGGCAACCGGGTACAGAACGTGCGCCCGGGAGATCCGTACGAGAAAGTCGAGTCCAGGGTGCGTGAGGCGATCGGCGATTACTTCAAGTACCGGCTGTCGCGTCCCGAGATCCTCAACCGCATCGGCGACAACATCGTGGTCTTCAACTTCATCACCCCCGAGGTGGCCGAGCAGATCTTCGACGGCATGCTGAAGAACGTGACGCGGCGGCTGTTCGACGAATTCAAGCTGCGCCTTTCGGTGCCGGCGGACATTCGCGCGACCCTCCTTGCCCGTTGCACGCGCGACCTCTCCAACGGCGGCCGCGGCATCGGCAATCAGTTGGAGTCCGCTTTCATCAATCCGCTCGCGCGCGCGCTCTTCGAGCACGAGCTCGAAGGCAAGGAGCGCATCACGGTCTCCGCGATCCGCGAAGCGGACCAGGTCGTCACGCTTGCCCTGCAGGTCGCATGAAAATCTCGGTCAACAAGGCTCATTTTCCGGTGACGGTGCTCGGACCCGGACGGCGCATCGGCATCTGGCTGCAGGGCTGCAGCATCCACTGCAAGGGTTGCGTCTCGCAGGACACCTGGAAGCGCGACCCGGGCCGGGACCTGCCGCTCGCGCACCTCATCGCATGGTGCCGGAATGCGACGGGCGGGAGCTTCGACGGCGTCACCATCTCCGGAGGAGAGCCCTTCGACCAGCCGGAAGCGCTCCTCGCGTTGCTGGAGGCCCTGATCCAGTGGCGGGACGGCGACGGCCCCGACTTCGACATCCTGTGTTACAGCGGCTATCCACTGGCCAGGCTGAGAAGCCGTCACGACCGGATACTCCTGAAGCTCGATGCGATCATTCCGGAGCCTTACGTGGATACATTGCCGCTCACTCATCTGTGGCGCGGTTCCGCCAACCAGCCGCTCGTGATGCTGTCCGATCGCGGGCGGGAGCGCTATCGCCCGTATGTCGACGCGCCCGCCGATAGCGTCGGCAAGCGCGTTCAGGCCACGGTGAGCGGCAACCGGGTTTTCTATATCGGGATACCGGCCCGCGGCGACATGTCGGCCCTCGAACAGGCCTGCGCCGAGCGCGGCGTGAGGTTCGACGATGTCTCATGGAGACAGTGAGTGGAGCCGGATTACGTCCGCATGTGCCCGACCTGCGGTTCGAAGCACGCGCCCGACGTCATACGCTGTACCTGCGGCGCCATGCTGTTCGGGCTGGACCTGGTGCGCGCCGGAGCAGCGGCCGAAGGCGCTCCACCCGGCGATTCCCGGGCGCCCGCCACGGCGGCAGCACCGGCCGTCATCTGCCCCTACGACGATTGCGGCCAAGCCAACCCACCTGGCAATGACAGGTGCGTCTACTGCAACCGCCCGTTTGCAATCGGCGCGGCGCTGACTCCGTCGAAAGAGTCCCAGACCCTGGTAAGCCTGCCCGCCGCTCTGGCGGAGCGCTACCGCATCGTGCGGCAGTTCCCCGCCGGGGGCGCGGAGGCGGATTTGCTGCTCGTGGAGCCGCTCGCCGGAGGGCAGGCGCTCGTTGCCAAGATCTATCGGCGGGGCATACAGCCCAAGAGCGCGGTGCAGGAGCGGATTTCCCGCATCGATCCCCGTCACCGGGTTCACACCGTCGAATCCGGCAAGTCGGGAGGCCACGCGTTCGAGGTGATCGAGTACTGCGCGTACGGCTCCTTGCGCGATCGCTTGAGACGCGGCGCGATCGCGGGAGAGTCGCTTACTTCCATCGTGCGCGAGCTCGCGGCAGCCATCGCCGGCGTTCATGCAGTGGGCCTCGTGCACCGCGATCTCAAACCGGAAAACGTGCTGATTCGCCTCGAGCAGCCGCTTCAACTCGTGCTGATCGACTTCGGAATCGCCTCGGTGCTGGACGCGACGCAGCGCTTCACCGGGGCCGCCCGCACGCTGCCCTATGCTTCGCCGGAGAGCCTGTCGGGGGTGATCGACGGCAAGGCGGACTACTGGGCCATGGGCATGATCCTGCTCGAGGCAACGCTCGGCAAGCATCCCTTTGCCGGGCTGTCCGAAGCCGTCATCCTTCATCATCTGACGACGCGCAGCATCGACGTCTCCGCCGTTCGGGACGGCAACCTGCGCAAGCTCCTGAAGGGCCTGCTGCTGCGCGATCCGAGGACGCGCTGGGGCCGGGACGAGATCGCGCGCTGGCTTGCCAGTGACGCAAGCCTCGCCGAGCCCGCCAAGGAAGGGCCTGAAGCGGGCTTCAAGGAACCCTACCACCTCGCCAACGAGATCTGCGGGACCCGGGAACAACTGGCCATCGCGCTCTCGCGGAACTGGACGGCCGGGATCGCGGACCTGACGAACGCACAGCTGCTGAAGTGGTTCCGCGACGTGCAGAAGGATCAGAACACCGTGCGCCTGCTGATCGAGGTGCAGCACGAGCGGCAGATGCATGTCGATGTGCGCCTGCTGAAATTGCTGCTCCATCTCGCGCCGGGCATCCCGCCGGTGTGGCGCGGCGAAAGCATCGAGCTGCCTGCCATCCTTGCCCGCGCCAATCTTGCACTGAAGGGCGACGCCGAAGCGGCGCGCTGGCTGCATGCGCTCTACAGTCACCGCGTCCTGGAAGCTTACGCGCAAGCCGGTAACCTCGACGCGGCCGAAATCGTGCGGCGCTGGAATGCCGCGATCGACCGGTTCGCCGATGCGTGGAAAACCCGGCTGGCCTTTCTCAAGGAGAAGGGGCCGCGACGGGATCCGGACGAGATCGCATTGTTCGACGACCTGCTCTACGGAAAGGCCGAACCGGATCGCCCGCCCCTGCTTTCGCTTCACCCGCGCCTCCTGGCGCTCGCGTACGACGCTGGCTGGTCGGAACGGCTGCGCAGGCGAATCGTGGCCGATTTTGCCCCGCTGCTCGTCCACTGTCCCTGGCTTTCCGAAGCCGGCGACCCGTTGACGATGGATGCCGCCTCTCTGCTCGTCATGGAGTCGCTGCTGCCGGAAGCGCGGAAGGCGGCAGATCGCCAGGTCAAGGCCAACGCCCGAAGGCGCCAGGCCGAGGTCGACGAGCTGCGCGCAATGGAGGTTGAGGCGGCGACGCTGGTCGAAAACTTGCGGACCAACGCGCTGGAAAAAATGCTCACCCCTGGAGTGTGCGAAGAAATGCTCAGGGACCTCGAGCGTTTGTTCAGCCTTCTGGCGCAGGTCCAGGGCACTGGACGAGCCGACGAGGCCTTCCTGGAGCTGAAACGGTCATTGAAACGCGTAGAGCCCTCCGCAAATCACATGATGATGCTGCTCCAGACTCTTGCTGAACGGCGAGCCGCCAATTCCGGCTGGCTGAGCGGGAACACGCTGGCTGTCGCCGGACTCGCACTGGTGTTTGCGTCGGCTTATTTCGGCGCTCGCGCATTCTACGCGATGGCCGTGGTGATCGTGACCGTGCTTGCCTGGAGAGTGGCGCCGAACTACTTCACTGCGCAGTCTATCCGGAGGCTGGCGGAGACACTCTGATGCGACTGCGGGTCATCGGTCGTTGACGTTTTGCGTTGGACGGCAATCGGTGCTCAATTCTCGGCCGAAGGGGACGGAGCAAGGGGGGTCCGTCCCCGAGGTTCGATACCCGGCCTGCGAGATGGCATGCGGTGGCCTCCCACAGGCGCCGCCTTACGGGGCGATTTGCGACGCGCGACTGCGTGCGAGCGAACCGTGAATCCATGACGCAGAGCCACATCGTCGGTTGCCTGCTCGGGACGGCGGTCGGCGATGCCCTCGGCTTGCCGTACGAAGGCTTGCCGCCGCGCCGGGCGCGGCGGCTCTTCGGGCCGCCGGACCGCTATCGCCTCCTCCCCGGGCGCGGGATGGTCTCCGACGACACCGAGCACACCTGCATGGTCGCGCAGTCGCTTGTCGCTTCGGCCGGCGATCCCGAGGCGTTTGCGCGGTCGCTGTCCCGGCGGCTGCGGTTCTGGCTGCTCGGACTTCCCGCCGGAACCGGCTGGGCGACGTTACGCTCGATCCTCCGGTTGTGGGCGGGGTTTGGTCCCGACAGGAGCGGTGTCCGCTCCGCAGGAAATGGTCCCGCCATGCGCGCCGCGATTCTCGGGGCGGCACTCGACGATCCCGAACGGCTGCGCGCGCTGGTCCGGATCTCCTCGCGCATCACCCATACCGATCCGAGGGCCGAGCGCGGCGCGTGCGCGATCGCCCTCGCCGCGCACCTGGTTTCCCGGAACCATGCCGTTTCGGGCGGCGAATTCCTACGAGCGCTGCAGGATTCGCTTCCCGGGGAAGAAGACGAGCTCGTGCCGATCCTGCGGAATGTCGTCCGCAGCGTCGAGCAGGGACAATCGCCGGCCGCGTTTGCCGAAACGCTCGGTCTTGCCGGCGGCGTTTCGGGCTACGTCTACCACTCGGTGCCGGTGGCCCTTCACGCATGGCTTGCCAACCCGCGCGACTTTCGCGCCGCGGTCACCGCCGTGATCCGATGCGGGGGCGATACCGACTCGACCGGCGCGATCGTTGGCGGCATCGTGGGCACCGCTGTCGGCAAGGACGGGATTCCGGCGGAATGGCTTGGGAGTCTCTTGGAATGGCCACGTTCGGTCGCGTGGATGGAACGGCTCGCGGCCCAACTGCAATCGAGCATGCAGTCCGATTCAAGGGAACGACCAATCGAATTGCCGGCTTACGGCGTAGTACCCCGCAACCTGTTCTTTCTCTTCGTCTTGCTGCTACACGGATTGCGCAGGTTGCTTCCGCCGTATTGATCGCGAACCGTCAATGTGGCGGGCCGCGGGAGGACCGCCCGCCCCGGGAAGCACCGTGAGCCAGCCCAATGCATGTTCGGGGCGCGGTCTGACGCAGCAGTAACCGGGGAGACAAGCCATTTTTTGGCCGAAGGGGACGGAGAAAGCGTGGTCTGGTCCCTGAGGTTCGTCCGTGAGTAGCGAGTGGTGAGTGGACTCGAGTTCGATTGCGCCCTCCGTGTCCTTTGTGGTTCAGCTTTCATCTCCGGATTTCCTATGCGACCTCAGCCTGCTCCGCGGTTAGCGGTTTGATGCGGTAAAATTGCGGCGGCGATGACAGGGGAGACATCATGCCGTCATTTGACATCGTGTCTGAAGTGAATCACGTCGAGATCCGCAACGCGGTCGAGCAGTGCAACAAGGAGATCGCCAACCGCTTCGACTTCAAGGGCTCCGACGCGCGCGTCGAGGTGAACGACAGGGAAAAGACGCTGACCGCGTTCGCCGACGACGAATTCAAGCTGCGTCAGCTGCGCGACGTCCTGACCCAGAGGCTCGCCAAGCGCGGCGTGGACATCCGGGCGCTTGAGCCCGGCACGATCGAGCCGGTGAGCGGAAACAAGCTGAAGGAGACGATCAGGATCCGCGAGGGCATCGAACTCGATCGCGGGAAGGGCATCGTCAGGCTCATCAAGGAAAGCAAGCTGAAGGTCCAGGCGAGCATCCAGGGCGACGCGCTGCGCGTCACCGCCCCCAAGAAGGACACGCTGCAGGAAACGATCGCGCTGGTGCGGAAGTCCGTGACCGACGTGCCACTGCAGTTCAAGAACTTCCGCGATTGAGGCCGGCGGCCCAGCGGTCGTAGAGCCGGTCCGCGATCGCGTTGAGGGCCCGGGTCTTCTCCGCGAGCGATTCCGTCATCTGGGACGGAGTCTGCACCGAGGCGGCGCGCCGGGCGAGCGACTCCACCTCCTTGCCCCAGTCCTCGCACCACGCGCGCACCAGCTCGGGCGTCATCTCGACGTGGCACTGCATGCCGAGATGCGGGCCGAGCACGAACGCCTGATTCGGGCAATACCGGCTCGACAGGATGCAGGTCGCGCCCGGCGGAATCGAGAACGTCTCCCCGTGCCAGTGAAACGCGTCGAACGACAGGAGCCCGTTCCCGAACCACGCTGCGGCCGCATCGTTCGGCGCAATATCCACCTTGCCCCAGCCGATCTCCTTCACCGGGTTGCGGACCACCTTGCCGCCCAGCGCTTTCGCCATGAGCTGCCCGCCGAGGCAGTGCCCGAGCACCGGAATTTCCCGTTCGGCCGCGCCGCGGATCAGCCGCAACACCGGCACGATCCAGGGCAGATCATCGTTGACGCTCATCGGGCCGCCCATGAAGGCGAGCCCGCTGAAACGCGCGGCATCGCCCGGGACGGGCTCGCCCTCGTCGATCTTGACCACTTCCCACGGTATTCCGTGGTGGTCGAGGTACATGGCAAAATAGCCTGGACCTTCGGTGGCGGCGTGCCGGAAAATGGCGACGGGGTTCACGGCTTGGCAAGACAGGGGACGGGATCGACCATGCGCAATCTTAGGGCAGTTTTCCTGCTGGTCCTACTGGGCCCCGGCGCCGCGGCTGCGGTCGACATCAACGTCGTCGGCCTGACCGCCGACAAGGCGGTGGTGTCGATCAACGGCAGCAGGCCGCGCACGCTGACGGCAGGCCAGGTCACCCCGGAAGGCGTGAAGCTCGTATCCGCGACCAGCGTGTCCGCCGTGTTCGAGGTGAACGGCCAGCGCCGGACGCTGGCGGTCGGAGAGGGCGCCGCGGTGGCGAGCGTGTCGGCGGCGCGCGGCGGTGACACGGTCACGCTGACCGCCGATTCCCGCGGCCACTTCGTCACCATCGGCGTCGTCAACGGCGTCAGCCTGAGGTTCCTGGTTGATACCGGCGCGAGCTCGGTCGTGCTCTCCAGCACCGACGCCCGGAGCGCCGGCATCAACTACCTTGCGGGCACGCGCGGCCTGACCCAGACCGCCAACGGCGTGGTCCCGGTCTATGCCGTCAAGCTCGATACCCTGCGGATCGGCGACATCACGGTGAACAACGTGGACGCGACCGTGATCGAGGGCGACAAGCTTCCCATCGCGCTGCTCGGCATGAGCTTCCTCAACCGGATGGAGATGCGGCGCGAAGGCAGCACTCTCACGCTCATCCGCCGCTACTGAGAGCGGCCCCCGAGCTCACCTGCGCCGTTTCCCCGGATCCGGGATCCTGGATCCTGAATCCCGCTTTTCCGCGACGAGCGACAGCATGTGGCCGAACTTGGCCTGCTTGGTCCGCAGGTAGTCGCGGTTCGACTTGCGCGGAGGCACCTCGACCGGGACCCGCTCGGCGACGGTCAGGCCGTAGGCCTCGAGCTGGCGCACCTTGTCCGGGTTGTTGGTCATCAAGCGCACCTTGCGCACGCCCAGGTCGAACAGGACGTGCGCCCCCGCCTTGTAGTCGCGCATGTCGGCGGCAAAACCGAGCGCGTGGTTCGCTTCCACCGTGTCGCGGCCCTGGTCCTGCAGCTCGTAGGCGCGGATCTTGTTGAGAAGGCCGATGCCGCGGCCCTCGTCGAACATGTAGACCAGGACGCCCGCGCCCGCCTTGTCGATCATCGAGAGCGCCGCGTCGAGCTGCTCGCCGCAATCGCAGCGCTCGGAGCCGAAGACATCGCCCGTCAAGCACTGGGAATGCAGGCGGACTAGGACCGGCCGGTCGGGCTTGATCTCCCCCTTCACCAGCGCGACAAACGCCTGCGTCTCCAGGTTGTCGCTGTAAACCACGCAGCGGAATTCTCCGGCTCCGCGCGTGGGCAACCGGGTCTCCGCGCGGCGGCGGATCTCGCGTTCGCTCTGGCGATAGGCAATGAGATCGGCGATCGCCAGGATCCGGATGTCGTGCGCCCGCGCGAAGCGCTCGAGGTCCGGCATGCGCGCCATGGTGCCATCCTCCTTCATGATCTCGCAGATCACGCCGGCGGGCTTCAATCCGGCGAGCCGCGCGAGATCCACCGCGGCCTCGGTATGACCGCGGCGCGCAAGCACGCCGCCGTCCAGCGCGCGCAGGGTCTGCAGGCGGCCCGGGCGGATCAGGTCGGAAGGCTTTGCGCCGTCCGCAATCGCAACCGCGATGGTGCGCGCCCGGTCGTGCGCCGACATCCCGGAACCCACGCCTTCGCGCGCGTCGATCGGCGTCGCGAACGCGGTGCCGAACTTGGTCTGGTTGCCGGTGTCATCGGTGATGAGCGCAAGGCCGAGGGCGCGCATGCGCTCTTCCGTCAGCGCGAGCGAGACCAGCCCGCGTCCGTGCGCCGCCATGAAGTTGATCGCCTCGGGCGTGGCCTTCTCCGCCGCGACGAACAGATCCCCCTCGTTCTCGCGGTCCGCGTCGTCGACGAGGATCACCATCCTGCCCCTGCGCACGTCCGGCAGGATGCTCTCGACGATATATTCGCTGGTTTTCAACGTTTTCAACGGCGGTGATCAGCCGACGGGATTGCCCCGGGCGATCAGCCGCATGAATTCCGCCCGCGTCTTGTCGGCGTTGAACTCGCCGGTGAACGCGGACGTGGTGGCAATCGAATGCTGCTTCTGGATGCCGCGCATCACCATGCACATGTGTTGCGCCTCAATGACCACCGCAACGCCCACCGGCTTCAGCGTTTCCTGGATGCAGTTGCGGATCTCGACCGTGAGGCGCTCCTGCACCTGCAACCGGCGCGCGAACGCATCCACCACGCGCGGAATCTTGGAAAGCCCGACGATGTAGCCGTTGGGAATGTAGGCGACGTGGCACTTGCCGAAGAAGGGCAGGACGTGGTGCTCGCACAGCGAATAAAGCTCGATGTCCTTCACGATCACCATCTGCTGGTATTCCTCGCGGAACATCGCGTCGCGCATGATCTGCGCGGGATCGAGCTCGTAGCCGTGGGTGAGGAACTGCAGCGCCTTCGCCACGCGCTCGGGCGTCTTCTTCAGCCCTTCGCGCTCGGGGTCCTCGCCGATTTCCTTCAAGATGGCGCGATACTGCTCCGCGATGCGCCGGACGACGGCCGGATTGTACTGGTCGTTCCGGGCGTAGCCGTTCATCTCGTTTTCTTGGAGCATCTGCCTGGTCAGCGCCATGCCGGATCCTTTCCTATCACCCGTCACCCGGGATCTTACCCCGCAAGCCGCTCGCGGACGGCCTTGAGGATGCCATCCTTGTTGAGGCCGACGTGCGCGAGCTGAATTGCCGGGTCGCCCTGGTCGATAAAGCGGTCGGGCAGCCCCAGCTGCAACACGGGCACGCTCTTTTTTGCCCGCTGCAGCGCTTCGAGGACGGCGCTGCCGGCGCCGCCCATGACGACGTTCTCCTCGATCGTCACCAGCAGGCCGTGGGAATCCGCCAGCTCGAGCGTCAACGCCTCGTCGAGCGGCTTCACGAAGCGCATGTTGGCGACGGTGGCATCGATCTCTGCGGCCGCTTCGAGCGCGGCCTTCAACACGGAGCCGAAAGCAAGGATCGCGACCGCGTTCCCCCGGCGGCGGATCTCGCCTCTGCCGACGGGCAGGGCCGTCATCTCCTTCCGCAGCTCCACGCCGGGGCCGGTTCCACGCGGATAGCGCACGGCGGCGGGCGCCGACATCTGGAAGCCGGTGTAGAGCATCTGGCGGCATTCGTTCTCGTCCGCGGGCGTCATCACCGTCATGTTCGGCAGGCAGCGCAGGTAGGTGAGATCGAAGCTGCCGTTGTGGGTCGCGCCATCGCCGCCCACCAGCCCGGCGCGATCGATCGCGAACAGGATCGGGAGATTCTGGATCTGGACATCGTGGATCAGCTGGTCGTAGGCGCGCTGCAGGAACGTCGAGTAGATCGCCACCACCGGCTTGTAGCCCTCGCACGCGAGTCCGGCCGCGAACGTCACCGAATGCTGCTCCGCGATGCCGGTATCGAAATAGCGCTCGGGATAGAGCTGCGCGAACTTCACCAGCCCGGAGCCCTCGCGCATCGCGGGCGTGATGCCGATCAGGCGCGGGTCCTTGGCCGCCATGTCGCACAACCATTCGCCGAACACCTGCGTATAGGTGAGCTTGCCGCCGGACTTGCCGCCGACGATGCCGTTCACGGCGTCGAACTTGGAAACCCCGTGGTAGAGCACCGGGTCGGCTTCCGCGAGCTTGTAGCCCTGCCCTTTCTTGGTGACGACGTGCAGGAACTGCGGGCCTTTCAGCTCCTTCATGTTGTGCAGCGTCGGGATCAGCGCGTCGAGATCGTGCCCGTCGATCGGACCGATGTAGTTGAACCCCATCTCCTCGAACAGGGTGCCCGGGGTCACCATGCCCTTCACGTGCTCCTCGGCGCGCTTGGCGAGCTCGCCGAGCACCTTCTCGCCCAGCCCCCGCGCGGCGGTATAGAAGCGCCCCGACATCAGCTTGGCGAAGTACTTGTTGAGCGCGCCCACCGGCGGCGAGATCGACATCTCGTTGTCGTTGAGGATCACCAGCAGGTCCAGGTCGGATGCGCCGGCGTTGTTGAGCGCCTCGAACGCCATGCCGGCGGTCATGGCGCCGTCTCCGATCACCGCCACCACGTGGCGCTTCACGCCCGCCAGCCGGGACGCGATCGCCATGCCGAACGCGGAGCTGATCGAGGTGCTCGAATGCGCGGTGCCGAATGTGTCGTACTCGCTTTCTTCGCGGCGCGGAAATCCTGACAGGCCGCCCCACATGCGCATCCGGTCCATGCCCTCGCGCCGCCCCGTCAGCACCTTGTGGCCGTAGGTCTGGTGCCCGACGTCCCACACGATGCGGTCGTGCGGCGTGTCGAGGATGTAGTGCAGCGCGATGGTCAGCTCGACCGTGCCGAGATTGGAGGAGAGATGCCCCCCGGTCTGGCTCACCGACTCGAGCAGGAACGCGCGCAGCTCGTCTGCGAGCTGACGGAGCTGCCGCATGTCCAGGCGGCGCAGCTCGTGGGGGTAGTTGACGCTCTTGAGCAGCTCATACTTCGACGTGCCCGCGGCCTGCCGGGCCCGCAACCCCGAATTCATGACGTTTTCCGACATCAGGCCACCCATCTTGCCATACCGGTTTCGACAGTTCCCGCGCGATCAAAATTTCCGCAGCACGATGAAATCCGCCAGCTGGCGCAGCCGCAGCGCCCGCTCGCCGAAACCCGTAAGCGCGCCAAGGGCATTTTGCCGCAGCTCCCCGGCGAGCTCCCGCGCCTGGACGATCCCCATCGCGCTGACATAGGTCGGCTTGTTGTTCTGCGCATCCTTGCCCGCGGTCTTGCCGAGCGTCGCGGTGGAGGACTCGGCATCGAGCGTGTCGTCGACCACCTGGAACGCGAGCCCGATCAGCTTGGCGAACTGGTCGAGCTGGCCGAATTCCTTCTCTCCCAGCCCGTTGCCGCAGCGCGCGCCCAGGAGGGCCGAGGCGCGGATCAGGGCCCCGGTCTTGTGGATGTGCATGTATTCCAGTTCGGGCACGGTGAGGGCCTTGCCCACGGACTCGAGGTCGATCGCCTGTCCACCCGCCATGCCGCGCGAGCCCGCGGCGGTGGCGAGCAGTTGCACCATCTCGAGCTGCGTCTTCACGCTGTCGGCGAGCGGGTACTCGGACAGCAGCTGGAACGCAAGGCTTTGCAGCGCGTCGCCCGCCAGCAGCGCGGTCGCCTCATCGTACTCGACGTGACAGGTCGGCTTGCCGCGCCGCAGCACGTCGTCGTCCATGCACGGCAGATCGTCATGCACCAGGGAATAGGCGTGGATCAGTTCGACGGCCGCCGCCGCGATCCGGACGCGCTCGGGATCGGCGCCGGCGAGCTCCCCCGCGGCAAAGGCAAGCAGCGGTCGCACGCGCTTGCCCCGGCCGAGCACGGCGTAGCGCATCGCCTGGTGCAGGCGCCGCGGCGCGATCTCGGGCGCCGGGAGCACGCGCTGCAGCGTCGCCTCGACGCGCTCCAGGTGGTCCTGCGACCACACCGGGAAATCAACGCTCGTCGTCGTTGCCGTCACTCTTGAAGTCCCGCAGGACGCCGTTCTCCAGCACCTTGACCTGCTGCTGCGCATCCTGCAGGGCGGCCTGGCAGTACTTCAGCAGCTCCGCGCCGCGCTTGTAGGCCGCGAGCGAGCGCTCGAGCGGCAGCTCGCCCTCCTCCATGCTGGAGACGATCTTCTCCAGTTCGGCAAGCGCGGCCTCCAGCGATTGCGGGGGTTGGGATTTCGCAGCTTTGGACATGGGCGGGCTCGCCCGCGCGGAGCGAGCCGAAAGAGTAGCCCAATCAGACGGTTGCGGTCAACGCGCCGTGCCCGCACCCGCCTGCCCTCAGCGGCGGTGCTTGCCGATGTTCCAGCCGCGGGGCGCGAGAAATTTCTCGCCGACCTCGATCGGCTCCTCCTCGAGCGGCGTCGCCATGGTGTCGTTGAAGCGGTTCAACCAGCCGAACATCGCCACGACCGCGGTGATTTCGACGATCTGGTTCTCCGTCCAGTGCTGCTTCATCCGCGCGAACAGCTCGTCGGTGACGGCGTTCGGCTGGGAAGCCGCGGCGAGCGCGAAATCGAGCGCCACGCGCTCGGCTTCCGTGTAGAGCGGACTCGTGCGGTATTCCCAGATCGCGGCGACCTTCTCGGCGCTCACGCCGAGCCGGAGCGACGCCCCGGCGGTGTGAGCCATTCAGTAACGGCAGCCGTGGGCCCGGCTGGCGACATGCGCCACCAGCCGGCGGAAGCCGAGCGGAACCTCGCCTTCGGGATCCCACACCGCGGCGTTGAGCTGGGCGAAGGCCTTCACCAGCTTGGGCTTGCGCTGCAGGATGAGCGTGCTGTTCGGAACGAACCCGAGATTCCGGATGTTGGTCTGGAACGCCTCCTTCAGCTCGGGATGGGTATCCACGGGCAGCGGCGCGAGCCGCGGGTCCGGTTTCTGGCCAGATTTCATGCAAGCCTCCTGTTAGGGACGCAGGCTACAGCTTCTTGCTCTCCAGAAGCTTCGCAAGCTCAACGAAGTCCTTGACCTGCCAATCGGGAGTGTAGCCAAAGGGCTCGAGCGTTTCGCCCCATCGGTCAACCCACGCCGTGCGGAAACCGACTCCCTTCGCGCCGAATACATCGAACTGGTTCGTGGTCACGTAGATGATCTCCGAGCGGTCGAGGCCCATCTTTTCGATCGCCCTGAGGTATATGCTGCGATGAGGCTTGTACAGGCCGAAACTCTCGGACGTGAAATACGCATCCCATTTGAACCGGCCCAACAGAGCCTTCTTGAGGACCCCGATGCTCAACTGCGTGTGGGGAACCAGCTTGTAGCCGAGCTCCCTCATCCTCTGCAGCCCCGGCATGACGTCCGCATAGACGTCAAGCTCGCCCAGCAGGGGCAGCACCCCGGCCGCATCCGGCCGCTTGAGGTCGATCTTCATGGCTGCGGTGAGCGCGAGGGTCGACCGGGTAGACAGCTCCTCGAGCGGAACGAACCCGCTGCCGATCATGCTGTTGTACATCATGTAGAAGAACAGCTTCGTGCGCCACGGTACCCAGAAGGTCTTGCCATCGATCTTCACTCCCCGGTCCGCAAAGTACTTCGTCATCTTGGCGGGCATGACCGACCAGTCGAGCATCGTCCCGCCCACGTCGAAGAACAGGGCCTTCGCCTTGGCGTTCGCTGCGTGGGCGCGGCCCGGGTAGATGGCGTGCGTCCCCAGCGCAGCCGCCAGCGCCCCGACGCCGGTAGCCTTGACCAGTTCCCTTCGCGAAATCCGCGGCCTTTCATCGTGTTCCATGGTCCCCTCCTTTTCCGTTTCGGTACATTGCAACATGGCAACAAGGTTCAGCGGTCGAGGCAGCGCAGCATGGTCGCCTTGATGTCCTCGAGCGCCGCGCGGTCGGGGTTTGCCTTTCCTACCAGGCGCAGCCCCTGGATGCCGGCGACCAGAAAGCGCGCAAGAACCTCAACGTCGGACGAGCCGGCGATCTCGCCCAGCTTCTGCGCGCGAATGAGCGCGTCGCGAAAGACCGCCTCCACGTGCTCGAGGCTGCGCCGCACCCGGTCCGCCGTCGCACGGTCCTGGCGCGCCAGCTCGGCCGCGCAGTTCCCGATGAAGCAGCCGCGCCGTCCCGGTCCCGCGACGATGCCGGAAATCAGGTCGCCGACGAAGTCCGCGATCGCCTGGCGCACGGGCACCGGCCGCGCCAGCGCAGCGGCGATGCGGGCGACGCCCTGCTCCTCGTAGCGCTCGAGTGACCGGTGCAGCAGTGCGCGCTTTCCCCCGAAGGCCGCGTACAAGCTCGAGCGGCTAAGACCGGTCGCGGCGCACAGGTCATCCAGCGAGGTCGCCTTGAATCCTTTCGCCCAGAACGCCTGCATCGCGCGCTCGAGCGCGGCGTCGGCATCGAATTCCCGGGGACGGGCCATGCGATCTATTATAGAATGGTCAGTCCACAAAACAATGTGCGGAGCCGTCCATGGCGGTCCAGCTGCTGGTCGCGGCGTTTCTCGCCGCCGCTGCGTTGATGCCCGCACGGCCCTTCGCCGCCGATCCCGAAAGGCGCAGCGCCCCCGTCACCACGGGAGATATCGCGCCTGACTTCACGCTCGCCGATCAGGATGGGCGCAGCCGCACCCTTTCCGCCGAGCGCGGCAGGCGGGGAGTGGTCTGGTGTTCTACCGCGGCTACTGGTGACCGTACTGCACTCGGCAGTTCGCCGAGCTGAGATCGCTGGTCAGGCCCGGCGAGCCGGTCGCGCTCTGGGGCATCAGCGTGGACACCGCTGAGCAAAGCAGGAAGTTCATCGAGAACATTGCCGCCGACGGGCGCGGGGCGATCGCGTTCCCGCTGCTCTCGGACCCGCAGCACCGGGTGATAGACGCCTACGGGCTGGCGGACCCGCGCTACCTGAAGCAGGCGCGGCAAGGCATACCCTACCCGGCCGTTTACGTCGTAGACAGGTCGGGAAGAGTCGCGTGGTCGCGGATTGACACCGATTTCCGGGAGCGCCCTCCGACCCGGGAGATTCGCTCCGTGCTCGATGCCTTGAGGTAATCCGACTCGACAGCAGCGCGGCGGCTGCCGCCGGCGTCGCTCATTTCACGAGCCGCGTGTCCGGGTAGGCGGCGTACCAGCCGAACCAGAACGCGCGGTGCGCCGGCAACCGCTTGAGTGCCTCCCCGCGCGGGCCGGTGAGCTGCGATTCGCCGACTTTCCACTCGCGACCCGTGCGGTCCCGCGCCGTGTCCTCGCCGTTCCAGCTCGCGAAGCTCATGTCGCGCGCCTCGTAAACCCGGTTGGCGCCGCTCGCGTCGGTCAGCACGACAAACCCCAGCCGCCCGAGGCGATCGTGATAGACCGGATTCGCCGCAAGAAAACGGGCGGCGATGGCGAGCTGCTCTCCCGGCGCGTCCGCGAATCGCAGCGCCAGCACTTCGGCCTTGTTCGGCAGCCTCAGGTCGAGCTTCGGCACGTTGAACATGAGCCGGTCGGTGGCGAAGTATTCCCGGTAGGCGACGCCCTCGCCGTAGTCGCGGTCGTAGCCGGTCTCGAGCGAGAGCACGAGCGTTCCCGGATGGCGCTTCCTCCACTCCTTCCAGGTCGTCGTGACGACGTAGAGGGTCTTCAGCTCGATTCCCTTCCCCGCGAGCGGTCCCACCACCGGCGTACCGGTGAGCGTGGACCACAGTGACTTGGTGGCGTGGTCGTACATCAGCTTGTTGGAGCGATAGAGGAAGCCGCTGGTGCCGAGCTCGTGGTGTACGCCATTGACGGTGACGTCGTAGAGAAACATCGCGCCGCACAGCGTGCAGTACACGCCGTTCAGCTCGCGACCGCCGATCCGGTCCTTCACCATCTCGTGCCACGCGAGGATCCGCATCGGATAGGCGCGCACGTCGCCGTCGATGGCGACGCCGAAGATGATGTTGTCGTCCTGAAGGTACTTCGCGTCGCGCGCCCTGATCATCCGGGGATTCTTCAGCGGCGGAATGCCGTCGCGCCGCACTCCGCCCCAGCGGATTTCATCGAGGCGGATCAGTGTCCGCGGCCGGTCCCGGAAATGCTCGCGGAACCGTGGATCGATGGACTCGTAGAGCGCCGCCTTGAATTCGGCATAATCGGGATGCTCTCCCGGCTGGATCGACCAGAGCCATTCGTAGAGGGCGTTGATGTCTCCCCGAGAAGACCGCCCGGACGCTTTCTCGAGCAACCCGATCACGTCGCGCTGGGTCGCGTAGCTCGGAACGAACCCAACCAGCTCCAGGAGCATTGCCGCGTAGGCGTTCTGCCAGCGCTCGCCGATGCGCTTGAGCGCGACCTGTGCCCGGGACGCGTCGAAATCGAGCACGGCGTAGAACGTCGCCAGGGGAAGTGCCGGCTGGCGCGGCGCAACCGGTTCCTGGGCCCCACCTTCGGACTTGCGCACGCCTTGGGCAGACGCCCCGAAGCTGACAAGCACGGCAACGGCCAGCGCAACCAGCGTCAACTTCCGGGCACCCGTGTCGGCGACACGCATATCTCCCTATACGAACGATTCGAGCCGGCGGACGCCTGCCCGTTCCGGCGCGGGCACGGATGGACGCCGGAACATCCGCCGGTCGGCCGCTCCCGCATTAACGCGCGGGAACGCGCTCAGCCTGATCCCTCTGTAGCCCGTCGCCCCACGATGCTCGGGGCGAATGCTATTCTCTTATTGCCCACTGGAAGCAGCGCCTGACGCCGGCAAGAGACGGCCGCCTTGTCAAAATGGGGCTGCAAGGACTGGTCCCGCGAGCGGGAAACAGGGCATCCAAGACCGGACGGTCTCCGTAAGGCCTTGGTATTACTTGCGACTTACGGTAATTGCCGGACGGGCGGATCCCTCCGGCGGGCTCTAGCCGAGACGACGCGACGCTACTTGCGGAGAAAGCTGGATGCGCGCCACCCTGCCTCTACTTGAAGTTACTGATTTTCCTGCGATTCGTCGCAAGAAACTCGATACGCTGCAGGTCAATCTCGGTTACAAGTGCAACCAGACCTGCGTGCACTGCCACGTCAACGCCGGTCCGACCCGTACCGAAATGATGGACCGCGAGACGCTCTCCGAGGTGATCGCGTTCATCCGGGCCTCCGGCGTCCGGACCGTGGACATTACCGGGGGCGCGCCGGAGCTGAGCCCCCACTTCCGGGCTCTGGTGATCGCCGCTTGCAACCTCGGCGCGCACGTGATCGACCGCTGCAATCTCACCGTGCTCGAGCAGCCCGGGCAGGAGGACACCGCGCAGTTCCTCGCCGTGAACGCGGTGGAGATCATCGCGTCGCTGCCGTGCTATCTCGAGGAGAACGTGGACG